>ENA-ORXM01000537-ORXM01000537.1-marine-metagenome-genome-assembly--contig:-NODE-537-length-65327-cov-6.301165_pt1 | contig 65327 bp, 64 predicted proteins | sample MGYA00237867_ERZ511480 | MGnify/ENA primary metagenome ERZ511480 (study PRJEB26309, sample SAMN06266103) | marine metagenome | isolation source: Algal blade | place: United Kingdom:Sidmouth, United...
ACACCCTTGTTAACCTTTATAGATCCTGGCCCACCACGAGGTATTCTAGGATAAGAAGGGTATACAAGTTTCTGCAACTCAACTGTAGATTCTTTAATTAAATCTTCTATGGTAACATCTTCAACTCTAGAGACATCTCCAGAACGGGAATCAAGAAATTCTTGACCTAGGATTGTTACTAAAGTAGCTTTAGTTGTATTACCTTGAGTATTGTAATATGCTTCAATAATTTTAACACCCTTGTTAACCTTTATAGATCCTGGCCCACCACGAGGTATTCTAGGATAAGAAGGGTATACAAGTTTCTGCAATTCAACTGTAGATTCTTTAATTAAATTTTCTGTAGAAACTGAGCTTTGATTTGCTGCTTTAGAATTAACAGCACTTAGAGTTTCTGAATCGACTTGTTCTTTTTCACAAGAGCCAAATGCCATTGTAATCAATGCACAAGATAAAATCGTTTTTAAATTTTTCATAAATTATTTCCTTATTGTTTTAATAAAACACCTCAATTTGAATAAACCCTACTTTTTTTATCTAAATAACTCTCAATATGCGAAAAAACACATAAATTTATGAGTTTAGATGATTTAATGTGTTGATACCTTAGAATACAAAAAAGGAGATGACTAATTTTGTTGATTTATACACAGATTATTTGATAAGTCCAAATTCTTATACCACAGCAATAGGAATATCCTCTTAACTTTTCGATAAAGCATGATAAAATAACAAAAGCATTCTCTACAGGAGTTTACGACAGTAAATTTCTATGAAAAAAGGCAAAACCTTGTGTTCAAGAGCTAATACCGTCGAAAGAAACCGTTAGTTTAAGTTTTGATGATTCAATACAGGAGAAACGATATACAGATGAAAGTGAATTGAACACCTGGCACTTTTGATCCTGTTTTTAGTTGGTCTGTAAAAGGTGTCAATTTTCTAACTGCATTATTAGAAGTTGGTGGTATGCGTTTACCTTTTGGAGTGGAATTTATCAAAAAAAATCTTTGGGTAACTGATAAAATACAGGAAAACAAAAGCCTAAAAGTAGCAAAACCAAGAATGAACTCTTTCGAGAAATGTTAATTGGATGTAGCATTAAAATGCACTTTGATTGTGTTTTAGAAGATCGTTAGTTTTCTTCAGTAGAAAATATGACTTGTTGTGAAGCAATATTAAAAAACGATTTTATTATTGCCTTGAAAAGCAATCGAAAAGCAGCTTTATCCTCAGGTGATAAGCAAAATAAAGCATACGTAAGTATTGAAACATTTTGACCATTTAAATGGTATCTCTGACTTTAAACCTGCTAAAAATTCCTTACATCCATGTCTGTTTTTAAGCAATCACAGAACTCCAGAAGATTTTGACCCTTAAAAATATCTATAATTTATATGTTTACTCATCATAAAGATGAGAATTTAACTACTGACCTCTATAATAATTAATTGCTAGGATCTAACATTAATTTTCCACTCAAATCATAAGAGAAAGAAAATATCTGATTTGTTTCTGATTCTAACTTAATCTCATACTTCATTTTTGACTTGTCACCATCATGAGGAGAAATTATTTTCAACTCTTTTAAAGTTGTCTTTATTGCTTGTTTATCTTTTAACTTCCTGATAGATAGTTTTATCAAACGTCCTGCAGCTATTATACTTACTTCTTCATTAAATTGAAACATATAATTATCTATATTCCCTTGAGATAATTCTAGATTTACTTTAGAAACTTGGTTCCACCCATCTCTAGAATAACTCCAGCCTTCCATTTTATATGAACCAGGGTTGTTTGTAATTAGTAAATCAATTGTTATCTCTGATTCCTTATTTTTATTTATAGATATATCTGTATAGTGAGCATCCACACCAAATTTTTCAATTATTTTTTTTTGAACGTTTTTGTAGCCATCTGTCAAATTAATTTCTTTTTTCTTTTTACAAGAAAATAGAACTGTTACACAGATAAAAAATAATGTAAATATTTTTAATTTCATGTTATTAAAATAAGTGGTTATTCCCTTTTTAGTAACACGAAAGTATTTTTTATTATCTTATAAGTTTAGGGAGACTATATATTTGTAGTGATTGTATTGATATTTGCTTATTATTGATTTAATAGTCTTGCTACGAACTCTTCTTTTTTACGTGTAGAAACAGGTATTTTTTCTCCTGTTTTTAAAAATATATAACCATTCTTATCATACTTATCCACATAATCCATATTAACAACATAAGACTGGTGTGTTCTTATAAATTTATCATGAGACAATTGTCCTTCAAATTCTTTAATAGGCTTGGATGCCATATATGATTTACCGTTTAACAAATAAAAGGTAGTATATCCCTTATCTGATTTACAGTATACAAGATTATCAAAATTAACAACCTGATACCCTTCTTGTAACCTCAAAACTAATTTGTCTTTTTGTTTATGTATAAGCTGGTCTTTAACAATTTGTAATTGTTCTTTTTGAGTTTCCAGATTAGCATCTACTGCTTTGTCTATAGCATTCTCTAATTCTACAATATCTACTGGCTTTAAAATATAATCTATAGCCCCATTTTTAAGTGCTTGTAATGCATATTGTTCATAGGCTGTTATAAATATTATTTTAAAATTTAAAGTCACAATCTGATCTAAAAAATCAAAAGCAATACCATCTTTTAGATTTATGTCTAAAAAAATCAAATCTGGTTTACAAGCATTTGTAACAGTCACAGCATCTACAACAGATTCACATTCTCCAATAATAGTAATGTCTTTTTCTAAACTCTCTACCATTGCTATTAAACCTTTTCTAATATATAATTCGTCTTCTACAATTAATGTCTTAATCATCTTCTTCTATTTTATATGGGAGCGTTAATTTTACTTGAGTACCTTCTTCATTAAATAAACTTCTGTCTTTAATCTCTAGATTGGAGTCTACTTTAAATTCTCTAGAAATAATTTTTAAGCGTTCTAATGTTATTTTTGTTGCTAATGATTTTTTATTACTACTTGTCTTTACCTTGGTTTTATTTACTCCTATACCATTATCCTTTATTAAACAAATTAATTTTTTATCAATAAAATCCATTTCTATGGTTATTTTTGGATTTAAAATAGCTTCTTTAAACCCATGAATAATTGTATTTTCCACAAAAGGTTGAATAAGCATAGGTGGTACTAAAAAACTATTATTTTGAACATTTTGGGAAAGATTAACTGTATATTTAAAATTCTTTTTAGCACCTAAATTTTGTAGGTCTACATAGTTTTGAATAGCCGCTAACTCTTCCTCTAGCGTTACTAATTTTTCTCTGGAACATTCTAAAATCAGTCGTAATAATTTAGAAAAAGTAGACAAGTAGCGTACCGCTTTTTTATCTTCTTTATTTAAAATCATTCCCTGTAAAACGGATAGAGAATTAAATATAAAATGAGGAGTCATCTGGGAGCGTAGCAGCTTCTGTTCTGTTAATACATTCTCATGTTTTGTTTTTATATTTTTATAGGTATATAAAAATAGCATCGTAAGTAAAGTAACTATTATGGAAAGTAAAATAACAGCCCCCCATAATTTTTGCTTTTCCGAAGTGGCCAATTTATTATCTACTGTAGTTACTCTTTTTTTAAGGATACGTTCTCTCTTATCCGAATTTTTTATAGCTTCTACTTCTTCATTTAAGTTTTCTCTAAAAATATCTTTATCTAGAATTCTAATCTGTTCTAAAGACTTTATTGCTTTATCTACTTTTTTTTGACCTTTATATAATAAAAGATAATTTTCATGAAGAATTTTGTAATTCCCAAAAGTAGAAGTAGTGTCTGCGGAAAAAAAAAGTTTAGCAGAATCTAAATATATTTCAGCCTCTTTCCATCTTTCCTGCTTTACTAATGCCAAACCTATATTGGAAAAAGTGTCTCCTTTTTTATTTGCAGGAGCGTCCTTTAATGCCTTCTTCTGATACAACAAAGCCTCATCCCATTTTTCTAAACCCATTAATATTAAAGCATAATTATGAGTAAATAATTTTAGCTTCTTATATTCTTTTTTCTTGATTTTATTATAGGATTCATATGCTTTTTTATGCTCTTTATTATAGTAATAAAGAATACCACATTTAAAACAAAGTTTTTGCAATTCTATCGAATCTTTTTTTCGAAATTGAGGTATTATGCTATCACAAAAAAATACTCCTTCTAGAACGTTGTTTAAGTCTACAATATTTTCGGCTTTTATATTATAGGCTTTTAGCAAATTAAGCGTGTCTTTTTTTTCTACACTAAGCGCTATCATTTTATTAGCTAAAGTATAGCCATTAGAAAAACTTCTTATTCTAGCGTAAGATTTAGCCAATAAAAAATAATCTCTTAAATTAAGCTCTTTTATTTCTTCTTTTTTGTTTAAAATCTTAATGACTTCTTTATACTTTCTCTCGCTAAACAATTTTTCCACATTATTTTGAGAGTATATTTTAAGAGTAGTAAATAAAAGAAAAAAAATGGTTACTACTCTTTTAAAAAAAAATCTATTAAAATAATGGTTTAAAACTCTAATCATCTTTTATAACTATTATTTGTATTTCTTTGGTTTGCATTGACTTTCCTTTTACTATAATTTCTTTAGATGGGATGGTAATTAATCCTGTTTCTTTAGCCATAAAAGTAATTAAATAATACGTGTTGTACTCTCCCTTATTATATTGGTTAAAAACAGTTGAAGAATATAACTTCAGTTTTTTATTTTCTTTAAGTTCAGGCCAATCAGCTACCTCTCTATTAGATTCAATCACATATTGTATTTTTTCAGAAACTTTGTAAATATCTTTGTTTGTCCAAGCTAGTAATTGTTTTTCTTTTTGGGTTTTATCTAATCTGGATACAACATTAAATCTATTTTCATTATTGAAAAATGAACTTTGACTATTCCTTTTTGTTAATGTATCGCTCTCTTTTTTATTTGATTTAAATAACTTAATACTATCGTTAAAAAAAATGATATTCTTTTTTTTCTTATGCCAAACCACCGCATTGGGCAATTTATAAGTACATGTTTCTAAAGGTGTAAAACTGTATATTAATGCTGTTGTCTTTTGTGATTTAGAACCTTCTTTTACCTCTCCATCTGCAGTGTACTTTTTTATTTCTACCGCTATCTTTTTATCATTTACAGGAAAACTAATAGAATCTATCCCAGTATCTTTTCTAATAATAAGAGCTTGTGTTTTAGAAAAAAAAGAAGTACTTGACAATACATGTTTTACTTCTTCTAACTTCTGACAAGATACGGTAGTAGAAAACACTGTGGTACTCAAAAAGAGTAAGAGATATTTTTTCATAATAATTTTTACTGAAAATTAACAGGCAATAATTCATTTCTTTTTCACGGTTGCTCAATTACAAAAATAGCTATAGAAATTTCAAAAAATAGCTTTAATCAATATTTGCCTTCTTGTATTCTATTTCTAATAAAAACTGTTATTTATTTGTTTTACATAACTAATAAAAAAGCTACTACCTCAAAATTAGAAATAGTAGCTTTTTTATGTATCCTAAAAAGTATCTTACCTAGTATAAATTAAATAATTAAAATCATTTTTCTAGTGTTATAATTATTTTTTTTAATTCCTCTTCGTCTATTATTTTATTATTATTAAAATCAGTAAACACAGCAAAATATAACTTATCTAAGGTACTCTCTTCTATTGGAAGAATGATGGGTTCCTTAAAAATAGAAGTAACTTTAAACTCAAACAATGAAAAGTTTAATTCTTCTCCTATTTTATCTACTGTTCTTTTTTCTTCATTTTCATAATATAATATATGATGTCCATAGTCATTTATAAATAATTCACCGTTATAGCCTTTTCTACTTGAAACAGCTAAACCACTCCCTGGTTCTAAATTTTCAACATTTTCTGTTTCCAAACCAACATACAGTTTATCTAATTGTGCTTTGTTAGATACCGCTACAATTCTTGTAATATTATAAACACCTTCTTTCTTATGAGATAATTTATTAAAAAACTGAATTGAAAAATTAGAACGCTTTAAACTCAGTACTGTTGTAGCGTCTTTAATTTTATAAGATTTTCCTTTTTGAAAAAAATAAACATGTTTAATGTTCTTAGCCTTAGTGTTTACTTTACTAACTACTGCGCAAGAGGCAAACAGACATGTAAAGGCAATAAAGCTTAAAATATTCTTCATCTAATTATCTACTATAATTAGGTGATTCTTTTGTAATGGTAACATCATGTGGATGACTTTCATTAATACCACTAGCAGTAATTTTAACAAAGCGTCCTGTTTCTTTTAATGTAGCAATGTCTTTTGCACCACAATAGCCCATCCCTGCTCTTATTCCTCCTATAAATTGGTGAATACTCTCAAACAAGTCTCCTTTGTAAGGTACACGCCCTACAATTCCTTCTGGTACTAATTTTTTAATATCATCTTCTATGTCTTGAAAATAACGGTCTTTGCTACCTTCTTTCATGGCTTCTACAGAACCCATTCCACGATACGATTTAAACTTTCGTCCTTCGTAAATAATTGTCTCTCCTGGCGATTCTTTTGTTCCTGCTAACAACGAACCTAACATAACTGTATCTGCTCCTGCTGCAATTGCTTTAGGAATATCTCCTGTATAACGAATACCACCGTCTGCAATAACTGGAACACCACTCCCTTTTATAGCTGCTGCAACTTCTAATACTGCTGAAAATTGTGGAAAACCAACTCCTGCAACAACCCTTGTAGTACAAATAGAACCTGGTCCAATACCAACTTTCACAGCATCTGCTCCTGCTTCTACTAAGTATTTTGCTGCTTCACCTGTTGCTATATTCCCTACTATAACATCTAAATCTGGAAATTTTTTCTTCACTTCTTTTAAAACAGATACTACGCCTTTTGTGTGACCATGCGCTGTATCTATAACTACAGCATCTACACCTGCATTTACCAATGCCTCTGCTCTATCTACTGCATCTGCTGTAACACCTAAGGCGGCCGCCACACGTAACCTCCCATATTGGTCTTTGTTTGCAATTGGTTTTTGTGTAAGCTTTGTTATATCCCTAAAAGTAATAAGACCCACTAATTTGTTGTCTTTATTAATAACAGGTAATTTTTCTATTTTATTTACTTGTAAAATTGCTTCTGCCTGCTCTAAAGAAGTTCCTTCCGCAACTGTAACCAAGTTCTTAGAAGTCATTACTTCAGAAATAGGTCTTTCATTATTTTTCTCGAAACGCAAATCTCTATTCGTAACGATTCCTATTAACTTTCCTGTATCATCAACAATAGGAATACCGCCAATACTATGCTCTTTCATATTTGCTTTTGCATCTCCAACAACAGAATTTAAAGGCAAAGTAACAGGGTCTATAATCATACCGCTTTCCGCACGTTTTACTTTACGTACTTTCATGGCCTGCTGCGCTATGGTCATATTCTTATGCAATACACCTATACCACCTTCTTGTGCCATAGCAATAGCCATTTTAGATTCTGTTACGGTATCCATAGCTGCGGATACAATAGGAACATTAATGGTAATATTACGTGTGAATTTTGCTTGAATATTTACTTCTCTTGGAAGTACTTCAGAAAAAGCTGGGACTAAGAGTACGTCATCATAAGTAAGACCTTCTCCAACAATTTTATCAAGATGTGCTTGCATGGCAATTAAGTATTAATTGCGTGCAAATATAATGATTTTTATTGTACTGTTATAAAAATAACACTACTACTTGTTTTTTCAAAAAAAGCTAACTGATATAAAACCAAAAACGAACCAACACTAAAAGTAGTAGTCATTTAAATCATCAACAATACCCCTAGATTTTTATTTGTAAAATCACCTTTTTAATTAATATTATAATTAGTACGCGCTTGCTTAGCCCATTCAATTACCATTTCTTTTTCTTCATTGGTAATATCGCCATGTATTAAAGCATACCCATCTTCTGGCATTTTACCCTCTTCAACTTCTTCTATAAGCTCATCTAGCTTATGGTCTTTCTTCTTATCACTATAATTTTCCCAAGCAGAAATATTAAAATGCTCATTACCCTCTTCAATATGATCAGCTATCATTAATGATATTGGAGAAACCTTAGCATACCAAGGATATTCAGTTTTATTAGTATGACAATCATAACATTTACTTTCTAGTAATGCCTTAACTTCCTTAGTGGGTTTTGTTTCGTTTTCAAAAGCAGCTATATCTCTGTATTCTGCATTATTTTTTTCAGGACGATAAAATTGAATAAGTACAAAAACCACCAATAGTGCTAATAAAATTTTTTTTAAAATTTCCATTTAATTTCTTTTTATAATTTAATTTGAAGCGTAGCATAAAAATTCCTAGGTGCAGACGGTATAATACCCGGCCCAGGGTAGCCCGTTGCTCTTCTTGTAAAATAAGCGTTATCTAAAAGGTTATTTATTCCAGTTTCTAATTTAAACCTTTTATACGTATATGATATAGAAACATCTATAATATCATAATTTGGAATCTTCCCAATAACACCTTCATTAGGTAAAGATAATGCGTTAGAAGCTTCTGTAAATTGATTGGATAAATAAGAATATTGAATACTTGACAATAAGTTTTTATAACCAAATCTTATTCCAGTTTTAATATTAATATCTGGAACAAACTCAACTTTATTTCCAACTACAACACTATTACTATTTGAAACTACAGCAGATGTATATTCGGAATTAACAAATGAACTATTTATAAAATAATTAAAACTAAAATTAGTGTTGATATTAAATATCTTTTTTAGATTAAAATCTAATAATGATTCTACGCCCAATATTCTTGCATTTCCTATATTAGTTCTTAATTTCCCAATGCTATTTATTGGTGGAATCGGCGCATCAATAAGCCCTATTCTATCATTATAAAACAATCCAAATATATTAGCATCATAAGAAATAATATTTTTAAAATTTCCTCTTAATCCTATATCTGTTGAAAACCCTGTTTCATCTTCTAAATTAGAGTCTATTGCATTTGATGGGTTTACAATATTTATATCCCCAAAAGTTATAGAACGGTAATTTTGAGAAATATTACCGTAAAATTCTACAGCCTTTGATGGTTTGTAACTAATTCCTATTCCTAATAAAACAAAAGAACGTTTTTTTTCTTCATCCTCAAAATCAGTTCCCGAATCAATAGGATTTCCTGCTCCATCAAAATTAAATGTTTGTCTAAAGCCGTCACTTTCTGTTTTTATATATTCAAACCTAATCCCCGGAGTTACAGACAATTTATCATTTATATATAAAATATTCTCACTAAAACCAGCAATGTTTAAATTTGGATTGCTATAACTTGACTGACTTCTATAAAAAGGAAACACCGCTATAGCTGATGAAAAATTAGCTCCTACCTCATCTGTTCCTGGGCCTTGAGAATATGCATTATTTGCTTTATAAAATTTTCCTCCCACTAAAAAAGTAGCCTTTTTATTAAATAATTTATATTTTGATAGTAAGCGTGATTCAAACCCATAATTTTTAAAATCACTAGAAATTAAATCTCTAGCACCTCCAGGGTCTTTTAAAAATACTCTTCTATCTCTGAAACCTAAAGCTTTACGACTTGCTTTTAGTCCAAAAGCGTTAAAAGTAAAATTGGTGTTTTCAGAAAATTTATGAGACAATTTTAAATTATATAGCAACCAGTTTACTTTAAACCAATTGCGTGCTCTATTACTTTGATATGGATTTTCATTAAATTGAGAATCACTTAAACCACCTGCTTGTTGTGCTAGATAATCTAAATAGGTTACTTCTGCTTCTAATTTTGTTTTATCATTAAACTTGTACCCAATGTGCGCATACGTATTCATAGATTCAAATTCAGAATTAGGTCTAAACCCGTCTCCTTTTTTATAGTTAACAAATGCGTAATAGCTTAACTTATTTTTGGTGCCACTAAAACTTGTGAAATTGGTATACAATCCAAAGCTCCCCAATGTGTTTCTTGTTATAACTTCTAAAGGTTTATTTGGATTTGGAGATTTCATCTTAAAATTTATTAACCCTCCAAACTGTGTTCCATACTGCAAAGAAGCAGCCCCTCTTATTATTTGTATTTCTTTTAATCCTTCTGCAGCTGGAGAATAATAGCTTTCTGGGTACCCTAAAACATCAGCACTTATATCGTATCCATTTTGTCTCGTATTAAAATTAGCAGTTCTATTTGGATCTAAACCTCTTCCTCCAATATTTAATTGCAATCCAGCATCATCATTTTGGAAAATATTTAATCCTGCTACTTGACTATATATTTGTCTTGCGTTGTTAGATGCCAAATTTGCTAAGGATTGTTCTACCAATATAACCTCTGTTTTTTTACCTGCGTATATAGCGGTTTCTTCTACATCTTTAAGACGTTTTAACTCAAAAACCTTTTCTTTTCTTGCCGTTACCTCAACTTCGGATAATTGTTCTCCAAGTGGTTCTAGTACTTGGTTTATTGTTTTATTATTAGTTGCTGTTATCGTTTTTTCTACTACTTTGTACGTAAAAGAAAAGAAAACAAGTGTGATATTTTTTTTCTCTGTATACAATTCATAATAACCTTCAGTATTTGTAGAAATGTGTTTTCCTGATACTTTATCATACACATCTACATTAGCTAATGGTTTACTTGTTTTTGATGCTGTAATAATACCAGATATTTTATATTGAGCTGATAAAGAAATCGTCAATAAAAAAAATGGAATTAATAATCTATAGTCCTTTAATATCATCTTTAAATGGTAAAATCCAGTATTTGTGCTTAAATGATTCTTTTTCTTGGTACAAATTTACTTCTTTATCTATAAACGGCTTACTTAATCTCCCATTTAAAGCCACATAGCTTTCTACATACACTTCTATATTTTTGTGTCCTTGATTTTTAAAGTGATTTCCTAAATAATGTGCATAATCTAAAATAAAATCTGGTTGAAAACTCATTTGTTTTTCTTGTAAAGGTGTTAGAAAGTCTGAATTATCTACATAGAAAAATTGTTTTGTTTTACTATCTACTATTTTAAAAGTAGCATGTCCCATTTTCTCCATTAGCATAACGCGCCACGAAAAACGATATCCTTCTTCTGTCCAAAACAATTCCCCAGGGTACAATAAGTATCTAAACGGAATTAGTAATTGCAACACAAAGAATAATAGTACAATTGGAATTATAATTCTTTTATATTTTAATGTATAAATTGATTTTATTTTTAATTTCTGAAAATCTATTTTCACTAACCTTTTTAATACTTTACTAATAAAATTAATGATTCTGTGATGAAAACCTGCGTCAAAAAAGACAAGAGTACTCACAATCATAACATAAGGAAACATACCTATGGGAAATAATACTCCTGTGAATACATGAAAAAAGATAACGAAAACAAATGCAATAACTCTTGTTTTTCTGTACAGTAAAAAAAATGGTATCAACAAATCATATAGCATGCCAGACCAACTCATTAAAAAATGAAACCAGTTTTGATTCATTAATGTATCTCCAATAATAGGTAAATCATATTTGGAAGGCAGCCATATCTTTAAAGGCATAGCTTTAAATAACCAATCTGAATTTATTTTTGCTAAACCCGCATAAAAATAAACGATAGTCAATAATAACTTTACACTATCTATAGCCCATCTAGGAACCTTCTTATATTCTTTATTGTTAAGGAACGAATCTAGCGAAAAAGAAACATTTGCTGGTAAAAAAATCATTAAAAAGCTTAAGACACTAATAAAATAATAATGATTTAAATAGGTTGCTTTTTCCATCAGTTCTATATAAGTAAAACTTAAAAAAAAGGTGATAATAGCCAATCTATATTTAAAACCTATTGCTACAAAAAATGCTGCTGCCCCACAAAGAGCAAATAAAACATACGTATAATCTCCTAGTACTTTAACCCATTCAAAACCATAATATTTAAAATGATACTTTGGGTTTATATACACTGTTTCTATCCAACCTTTGGACCAAAAACGAGTAATGCTATATAACATGATAAAACCAAATCCTAAACGAAATACAACCAAAGGTGCAACGTCTACTTTTTTATCTATATATGCTTTTAATTTTGATTTCATTATATATAAAAAAAGGTTGCTTGCCTAACGCAAAACAACCTTTTTGTAAATATCGTTATTATTTTTTAATCACCATCTGCATCTACATAATCAACACTAACATTAAATGCCTGAAGCATATCTACTTTTAATGATACTACAGCCAACTGCAATGCATCGTAAGCTTCGGTCATCTTTGTATTGTCTGTTTCTACCTGATTTTTTAAATTCGCACTCAAAAGTTGTATTTTTTCTTTAGCTCCATTAAAACGTGTATTAATGAGTGTTGCTAAATCATTTCTACCTAAAGAAACTAAATAACTTTTAAAGCTTTCCCCTGTTGCTGCAGTACTATATGCTTTTCCATTAAAAACATCTTGTACCGCTTGTAAAGCAATAGTTACTAATTCTTTTGAAGCTTCTTTATTATACAATGCCTCTACTTTATCTGATAAAGGCGTTGCTGAAAAAACACCAGCCGGAATTCCAATTTTATTTGCACGAAGTCCTTTTTCAAAGTAAAAAATAAAATCATTCACTAGTTTATTCAAAGCACTTGTTGCTGTATTTTCTGTACTTGCTACAAATGTATCTCTATAAGAACTTGTCCAATCTGTTAACACAGTATTGGTTAATGATTGCATTTGACCTACCAAATCTGATAAATATTTTGTATACTTATCATCTGTATAAATTGCTAAAATAGCACTATCATCTGCCGCTACACCATATAACATATAATCCAAAGCAGGAAAGCCAACAGCGTCATTATTATTTACATTAGATAAGTCATAACTCCCAAAACTTATATTGTTTTCTATATCTGAAATATTTGTTGGGTAAATATTCATTTGAAAACTGTACAAAATCTCTTCTGCCTTGCCTATGTTAAACATTTCTACAGATTGCCATGTTTTGTAAGCTTTTAACCAAGAAGCTCTTAGTGCATCTAAATTTATTTGATTAGGAGTAACTATAAAGGTGTTTTTTACAGTAACTAAATCATTTAAATCTGTATTTAAATCTTGATATGCAGGTATAATGTAATTATCTGCTACATTAGCCAATAATAATGCTCTGTTAAAATCATCATTATTATTTCCTAAATTCCCCCCATTATCATCAGATTCATCGCAAGCGTAAACGATAACCCCCAGTAGCAGTACTAAAACTATTCTTTTTATCATAACAACTTATTTAATGTACAAAAATAACAAAATAGCAACTTTAAATAAAGTTACTATTTTGTCAATTATAAAATTTTCTTTCGAAAGATTTTCTTAACTACCTGCCTGTTCAGTAGTAAAGCTAAATTTTCCTGAAATTGTATTTGAAATTGTATCTAAGGTTTCTTCAGATATATCCCAAAAACCATTACCTTCCATTAAAGTAGTAATAAACCCATCTACTTCTGTTTTTGAAAAATAGGGTTCATCCGTACCTGGCTTTCTTGTAAATTGTAAACTATATACAAAACCAAATCCTTCTGATAAATCATGAAAAGCTGATGCTTTATCAGTAGCTAAACTTGCTTTTCCTTGCTGCAAGTAATAAACTGCTCTTACTCCTATTACTTTAGATATTTCTTCTCTAATTATTTGTGCTTGCGCATCGCGAACTTTATAATCTTTAGCAACAATTGCCGCTCGTCCTAATTTAAATGCATTAAAAATATCATCTGCAATGCCTGTAAAATCCGCATCACCTTCTACTTTAGAAACATATTTATTTAAAAAACTATCTGCTCCTAAATCATCATTTGGATTTGCAGCATCTGCATTAGCGCCATATAAATACCCATAAGCTTCATCCCACTTATGCTCCATAGTAGTGTATTCTTTACCTGAATCTACTACTCCATTATCATTATTAGCCTTATTATCTCCTGCATCTAAAACTGCAGTTCCTAAATAGTTATTCAGTATTTGATCTGTGATTAATGCTCCTATTAATGATTTAGCAATTGCTTGGTTGTATTCTAAACCTTTAGCATTTACATAACGCGTAGAACCACCACCTGCTTCTTGTATCTTACCTGCATTACCAGCAGATGCATCATTACCCCAATTAGGAAACACGTCTGATACTTGCGATGCAATCCAACCATCAAAATCGGCTTTTATAGCACTTGCATCAGTTGTATTTGCAGAAAAATAATCCGCAGACGCTGCTGTTTTACTACGAATACTTTTACTAGACGCATTTAAATCTGCATCACTAAAATCTATATCACCTTCTACATGTGCAAACATACCTTGTAACTTTGCTACTTCTGCAATAGAATTATCTTTTAATGCAGCTATTAATTCTTCTGCCATTTCAATTCTTGTGGTTTGACCACTAAAGCTTACAGAAGAATTTCCATTTCTCTCAAAAGCATAACTAGCAGGGTTATCTATTGTGTTTTTTTCTTCACCACCTCCGTTATCATCACTATTACATGAAATAAAAGCTAATACTGTTAAAGCTGTAAAAGTTAAAAATAATTTTTTCATTTTGATGTTATATTAATTTAGACTTGTTTCAAATAGTTCTTTTTCGGATGCAAATATAAAACGATATCTAAAACCGACAAACTTTATTTGTAATAAATCTAAATAAATTTAGCATTTGGCATTATGGCATTATAAAACTATAGAAAAACAAAGGGTGTACGCTTTAATGGTAGTTAGAGAATAATTCTGTGGCTTTATTATGAGCTGCTTCAAAAACCATCCAATTAACATTGGTAATCACTTTTTCAGCAGTAAAATAGGATAACATTTTTTCGGTAGGCATGTTCCCTGTAAGTTCATCTGTAGCCATTGGGCAACCACCAAACCCTTTTATGGCACCATCAAACCTTCTACAACCTGCTTTGTATGCTGCATTTGTTTTCTCATGCCATTTGGCTGGTATTGTATGTAAATGTGCTCCAAATTCTATGGTTGGGAATTTTGGAATTAAATTAGAAAAAAGATAGTCTATAGTTTCTGGTGTAGAGGTACCAACGGTATCTGACAAGGATAAAGTTTTAGCACCCATTGCTGCTAATTTCTCGGTCCACTCTCCTACAATATCTACATTCCAAGGGTCTCCATATGGATTTCCAAACCCCATAGAAAGGTAGGTTACCACTTCTTTATTAGCAGCATCTGCAATATTAAAAATAGCGTCTAAATTAGCTACAGACTCTTCTATTGTTTTATGCGTATTACGCATTTGAAAATTTTCTGATATTGAAAATGGAAACCCTAAATAATCTATCTCTGAATATTTACAAGCATCATTAGCGCCTCTTACATTTGCTACAATAGATAAAAGTTTACTCTTTGTTGCAGACAAATCTAATTTAGAGAGCACTTCTGCTGTATCTGCCATTTGCGGAATTGCTTTTGGCGATACAAAACTTCCAAAATCTATTGTATCGAACCCACAAGCTAATAAAGACTGAATGTATTTTACTTTTTCGTGGGTAGGTATAAATGGTTTAATGCCTTGCATGGCATCTCTAGGACATTCAATAACTTTTACAGCTGTAGACATGAAAGCTTTTTATTCTTCTCTTTCAAATTTACTATTATTTATGAGAAAAACACATATCATAATAGACTATGCTTTCGCTAAAAGCGCTTTATTTATTTGCTTTACTAAGGCTGGACCTTCATAAATAAACCCTGTCCATAGTTGTACTAAATCTGCTCCAGCTTCTAATTTCTCCAAAGCATCTTCAGCAGAATGTATTCCTCCCACTCCAATAATAGGAAAGGCTTTATTGCTTTTTTCTGCTAAAAACTTAATTACTTCTGTACTTCTATTTTTTAAAGGTTTTCCACTTAAACCACCAGCTTCTTCTGTATATATACCGTGAGATTTTAAGTTATCTCTAGCAATGGTTGTATTACTAGCAATAATACCATCTAAATTAGTGTCTTTCACTATATCAATTATATCCAACAACTGATCATCTGTTAGATCTGGTGCAATTTTTAAAAGTATAGGCTTTTCTTTTACACTTTTTCTAGCAGCTCGTTTTGTATTCTCTCTCTTTAAATCTTTTAACAAAGCTGTTAAAGGCTCTTTATCTTGTAATTCTCTAAGTCCGGGCGTGTTAGGGGAGCTCACATTTACCACAAAATAATCTACATAATCAAACAAAACATCAAAACATATTAAATAGTCGTTTACTGCTTCGTTATTTGGTGTTACTTTGTTTTTCCCAATATTACCTCCTACTAATATCTTGCGGTCTTGCTGCAAACGACCAACAGCATCCATAACTCCTTTATTATTAAATCCCATTCTATTTACAATAGCTTGGTCTTCTTTTAATCTAAATAATCGTTTTTTTGGATTACCTTCTTGTGGTTTGGGAGTAAGTGTTCCTATTTCTATAAATCCGAATCCAAAATTCCCAAGTTCATTGTATAATTTAGCATCCTTATCAAAACCTGCCGCTAAACCTACTGGGTTCTTAAATTTTAATCCAAAAATTTCTCGCTCTAACCGTTTGTCTTCTACAACATACATTGACCTAAATAAGCTCGAAAAGCCTATTTTAGAAAGTGTTTTTATCATAAAAAAAGAAAAATGATGTACTTTTTCGGGGTCAAAAAGAAAAAAAATAGGTCGGAGGAAAATTTTATACATCTGTATAGTTTTATTTTCTACAAAAATACAAACTACACTACTCTGCTACCCCTTCAGCTTACTATTTTATTAACATAAATATTAAATGCTATTTTACCCCCTTAATTAGTGGTTTTCTTGCAGCAGCTTTACAAAGTTCTGCATAGCGTTCTTTTTGTTTTTCATTAAAAAAACCTATAAGTTTTTTATCGTATTTAACAGTAATATCTAACAAGCGTTGTTTAAGTACGTTGTATTTTTGACCTAAAACCATTAATTCTTCTGGTGTATCTTGCGGGTGTGTTTCAAAAAGCTTCGCTGCTTCTTCATTAATATTTTTTTCCTCTATAGATAGTTGTGCTCGCCACTCTTCTACATTTTGTTTCTGTTCTTCATTTAACTGAAAAATACGTTCTATAGTTTTATAATGCTCTCCTCCTATATCCAGCACACAATCTTGTGCTTTCCCTAAAAAAGATACAAATAACAAAAACAGAAATATTTTATGTTTTTTTAAGCTCATCGGTGTTAATTATTTAGATTTTACTTCTATTATTACATCAATATAAACCTTATTTTTGAGATAAAATTATATTGATGCAAAATATTATTGATAGATTTATAAGTTATGCTGTTATTGATACGCAAAGCGATGCCAGTTCCAACACTACACCAAGCACCCAAAAACAATGGGATTTAGCAAATAAACTAGTAGCAGAATTGAAACAAATTGGAATGCATGATGTTACTATTGATGAAAACGCATACATTGTGGCTACACTGCCTAGTAATTGCGATTTTAAAATTCCTACCATTGGGTTTATTGCTCATTTTGATACAACTCCAGATTTTTCTGGTACCAATGTAAAACCTCAAATCATAAAAAATTACGATGGTAAGGATATTGTTTTGAACAAAGAAAAGAACATTATACTTTCGCCAAATTATTTTGATGATTTATTGCAATACAAAGGACAAACTTTAATTACTACAGATGGCACCACACTTTTGGGTGCAGATGATAAGGCAGGTATTACAGAAATTATAACTGCGATGGAGTATTTAATTCAACACCCAGAACTAAAGCATGGTACTATTAAAGTAGGTTTTACTCCCGATGAAGAAATTGGTCGTGGTGCTCATAAATTTGATGTAGAAAAATTTGGTGCCGAATGGGCTTATACTATGGACGGTAGCCAAATTGGAGAATTAGAATATGAAAATTTTAATGCCGCTGGCGCCATAATAAATATTGAAGGAAAAAGTGTACACCCAGGTTATGCAAAAGAAAAAATGATAAATGCTATTGGTGTTGCGCATGAATTTATGGCGTTACTCCCTAAATTAGAGGTTCCAGAACACACTACAAACAGAGAAGGTTTTTATCATATTCACCATCTAAAGGGTGAAATAGAACATGCCGAAATAGAATTAATTATTAGAGACCACGATAAAGAAAAGTTTGAAATTAGAAAGCAATTTTTACAACAAATTACAAAAGACTTAAATACTAAATATAATGATTGTGTCTCATTAGAAGTTAAAGACCAATACTATAATATGAAAGAAAAGGTTACGCCTGTTTTTTATATTGTAGAAACTGCAAAAGAAGCAATGGAAGCTATAGGCATTACTCCTATTATAAAACCTATACGTGGTGGCACCGATGGTTCTCAGCTAAGCTATATGGGATTACCATGCCCTAATATTTTTGCTGGCGGGCATAATTTTCATGGTAAATATGAATATATTCCTGTAGAAAGCATGCAAAAAGCTGTAGAAGTAATTGTAAAAATCTGTGAGCTTACTACCGAAAAAAAAATAAAACTAGTATAAACGAACGCTAAAAAAGCATCAACCTTTGTAGATTGATGCTTTTTATTCTATATAAGAAAGTATTTTACTTCTTTTCTGGAGCTGGAGCAGCTAATTTTTTACTCATTTCTAATGAGATAGCAGAACGATCAAACTTAATTTTTCCTGCCATGGTCTCAATAATACAAGAATTATCTTTATCATTAAGGTCTACAACCTTACCATGCATTCCGCTTCTTGTAATTACTTTATCACCTTTACTTAATTCTGCTGCAAATTTCTTCTCGTCTTTTTGACGTTTCATTTGTGGTCGTATCATAAAAAAATATGCCACCACAAAAATTAAAATCATCGGAAGAAATTGTCCTATATTTTCCATTCTTTATTTATTATTATGTGTATTTATTTTGCTACACCAATGGGTGCATCTTTAGGGTTAACAAAAGCTTTTATTTTTAACAACTCATTCCCTTTTGCAGTATTTGCTGTTACTGTTATGGTTTTGCTTACTTCGTTTTGTCCAGAACCATTAAATTTTACTACCAGTTCTCCTGCTTCTCCTGGTGCAATAGGTGCTTTTGGGTATTCTGGTACTGTACAGCCGCACGTGCTTTTTGCATTTGTAATAATTAGTGGCGCATTTCCTGTATTCGTAAATATAAATTTAGTTTCTTGTGGGGTTCCCTGTGTAATAGATCCAAAGTCATGTTCTGATTTTTCAAAACTCATCACGGGAACATTTTTAGCAGCAGCATCTCTATCAGCAGCAGCCTCTACATTTTCTGTATTAATTTTTTTAGACGCATCTTCCTTACAAGAAACAAATGCCATCGTTAAAGCCAAACTAAGGGTTAAAAATATTTTTTTCATCAGTATCTAATTTTACATTTAATGCGAATTTAAAGGAATATTTACTTATAACAAACCTCTTCCTATTTTTTTTAATTTACCGTCTACCCTATATTCTTTTACTAAATTATCTAAAATACCATTAATAAAAATACTACTTTTAGGCGTGGAGTACTCTTTCGATATTTCTACATATTCATTTATGGTAACTCTTTCTGGAATAGAAGAGAAATTAAGTAATTCACATATAGCCATTTTAAGTAATATAGCATCTATATCTGCAATACGATCCTTATCCCAATTGGGCGTTTTTCCTTCTATTTCCTTTATTAAAGCTTCGTTATTTAATAACGTTTTTGTTAATAATTTTTTAGCATATTCCAAATCCTCATCATCTTTTAACAAACTTGGCAAAAAGAAAGAAGGAATATGGTCTTCTTTTACTTTTTTAAGTTGCTTCAAGATAAAGGTATTAACGATAGGAATATCATCTACCCAAGTAAGTTTATCGTCTTCAAAATATTCATAAATCTTATCATTAGGAGCTATAATAGATTTAAACAATTCTGAAATTAGCTTTCTATCTTCTTCATAAGTGCTCTCAGGAGTAGCCATATATTTTTTATAGGTATCCGAAGCAAGTATTTCTTTGTAAAGTATTTTTACATACTCGTCATTTAGATACCAGTTTTTAAGCTTTCTAGCGTCTAACTCATTCTTCAGCATCCTATTGCCTGCTATCTGCTGCAACAATTTGTTTGTAATAAATTTATTTTTGTTTGGATATTCCTCCTTGTCTACTGCTATGTATTTTTTAGCAGAACGTTCTAATTGATCATCTGCCATTTTATGAATTTCTATCAAAAGGCTTAGCATTAATAAGTACAAAGAATACATATTATCTATACTGTATTGAAGAAACTTTTGCTGACCCTCTAGAGAATCACTCTTAGATTGCGTAAGTGCATAAATACACTGCATAACTTTTACACGAATGTGCCTTCTTGTAAGCATTTTAAAGAACTTTATTTTTATGAATATTTGGTTGACAAAAGTAAATTATATTTTCTATCCTACCTATAGCAAAACGGTTTATATTATAGTTTTTATAACATTTATTATTAAGGCAAACAACTATATTTGTGCAACATTAAAAACTACAGTAGGTAGTGTACCTCTATTAAATGAAAGAACTTAGATATATAAATAAATACTTTAAAAAATATTGGTTTAAATTATTAATAGGTATTATTATTACTGTTATTGCTCGTGTTTTCTCTTTAGTAATGCCACCTTATGTAAACAAATCTATTAGAGTAATGGAAAAGTTTGTTGGCAATGACAACATTTCTATGGTTGTGGTAAAAGATAAACTTTTAGAAAACATCCTTATAATTATTGGTGCTGCTTTGCTCTCTGGCTTTTTCACTTTTTTAATGCGACAAACAATTATTAATGTATCTAGGTATATAGAGTACGATTTAAAAAACGAAATCTATGAGCAATATCAAAATTTAAATCTCAACTTTTACAAAAGTAATAGAACAGGAGACTTAATGAATCGTATAAGTGAAGATGTTACACAAGTACGCATGTATGCTGGACCAGCAATTATGTATGGTATACAAACCCTTACTTTGTTTACCTGTCTTATTCCTATAATGTTTATAAAAGCACCTACACTTGCTTTTTACACCTTGATACCTTTACCCTTTTTATCGGTTCTTATATATCAAATAAGTAAAATCATACACAAAAGAAGTACCGTAGTTCAAGAGTATTTATCAGCACTTTCTACGTTTACCCAAGAAGGATTTTCTGGAATTTCTGTTATTAAAGCCTACGGATTAGAAGCTAACATTAACAACGAAATGCAAGCACTAGCAATAGAAGGGAAAGAAAAAAGCATGGCTTTAGCTAAAATAAATGCTTGGTTTTTCCCCTTAATGATACTACTGATAGGTATAAGTAACATTTTTGTAATTTATATTGGAGGTAAACAATATATTAGTGGCGAAATAACATCAATAGGCATTATTGCAGAATTCATTATTTATGTAAACATGCTCACTTGGCCTGTAGCCATAGTTGGCTGGCTTACTTCTATTATACAAAGAGCAGAAGCATCACAAAAAAGGATTAATGAGTTTTTAAGTATTATCCCAAAGATTAAAAATGAAATTACAGAAAATACACCCATAAAGGGAAAAGTAACGTTTGACAACGTCTCTTTCACCTATGAGGACACAAATATTACGGCATTAAAAAACATATCCTTTACCATTGATGAAGGAGAAACAATTGCTATTATAGGAAAAACTGGTTCTGGAAAATCTACAATCCTTGACCTAATAGCTAGACTATACGATGCATCTACAGGAGAAATAATTATTGGAGATTTACCTATAAAAAAACTAAATCTCAACAACCTTAAAAATGACATTGGTATGGTTCCGCAAGATGCTTTCCTTTTTTCTGACAGTATAAAAAACAATATCAAATTTGGAAAAGAAAACGCTACATATGAAGAGATTGTTACTGTTGCTAAAAAAGCAGCCGTACACAATAATATTGTAGATTTTACTAATAAATACAACACCATATTAGGAGAAAGAGGCATTACATTAAGTGGTGGACAAAAACAACGTATTTCCATAGCAAGAGCACTACTAAAAGACCCTGAAATTTATTTGTTTGACGATTGCTTATCTGCCGTAGACACAGAAACTGAAGAAGAGATATTAAATAATATAAAGAGAATTTCCAAGAACAAAACTACTTTAATTGTAAGCCACAGAGTTTCTGCAGCTAAAAATGCTGACAAAATCATTGTTTTAGAAGATGGAAAAATTCTGCAGCAAGGCACACATAATGTTTTAATAAATGCAAGTGGCTACTACAAAGAACTTTATCTTAACCAAGTATCTGAGAAAGAAAACTAAAAAAATCTTGTGTGATTAGGTTTTTTTTTTCATTTTTGACAGAATTAATAAGTAATTAATAAATTAGAACACTAGACGAGATGAGCGATAAGAATTTAATGGATCAAGAAGAAATTTATTCTAAAGTTTTAAGAGCAGGAAGAAGGACTTATTTTTTTGATGTTAGAAGCACCAAAGCAGGTGATTACTATTTAACAGTAACCGAGAGTAAAAAATTTACACATGACGATGGGTCTTTCCATTACAAAAAACATAAAATATACCTATACAAAGAAGACTTTACTTCTTTTCAAGAGATATTAAATGAAATGATGGGGTACATTGTTGATGAAAAAGGAAGCGAAGTAATTTCTGAAAGACATCAAAAAGACTTTAAAAAAGAAGAATCTGAGGAAACTAGCACAGAAAATATCAAAACCGAAGATACCATAGAAGCTTCTACAGAAAGCTTTACTGATGTAGATTTTGACGATATTTAAATAATAACATCAAATAAAAACAAATAACGACTCTCCACAAAAAGAGTCGTTTTTTTATTTTATTAAGCTCTTAGTTTTCATTATTATACTTGTAGTTAAAAGCCTAACATTGGTCCTTTATTTTTTATTTTGACCTCCCCTGAACAAATTATTTTCACAGATGAAACAAAAAAGCAATGGCAAGAACCCCAAGTAATATGTTGCCACTAGGTACAATAGCTCCCAGTTTTAACCTTTTAGATACTGTTTCTAATCAAAACAAAACATTAGAACAAACAAAAGGAAAAAAAGGCACTGCAGTCCTATTTATATGCAATCATTGTCCTTTTGTAATACATGTAAACCCAGAAATAACTAAACTAGCTAAGGAATACCAAGTAAAAGGGATTGCTTTTATTGCTATTTCTAGCAATGATATTATTAACTATCCGCAAGATGCTCCGCATTTAATGAAAGGTGTAGCAGAAAAAGAAGAATATACTTTTCCGTACCTATACGACGCTACTCAAGAAGTAGCCAAAGCATATGATGCTGCATGTACACCAGATTTTTTCTTATTCAACAACAATCTAGAATTAGTATATCGCGGACAATTAGACGATTCCAGACCTGCTAATAATATTCCTTTAACTGGGACAGATTTACGTAATGCAATGGATGCCATTCTTAAAAATGAAAAAGTATATCCAATACAAAAACCTAGCATTGGATGTAATATTAAATGGCTATAAAATAGATACTTATACTAGACTCGGCACAAGTATTAGACCTTAAACCAAAAAAAAGAAACACTCAAAATCTACTAAGAACACATCAACAAGAGGCAGTAAGAGAAAGCATAGACACTAACCTACAGACTAAAGACTATTAAAATGAAGGTTGATAAAAAATAAAGCCCTGAAAAACTAGAAAATACCAACCCCCTGTAAAAAGATCAAGCAGCTAGTACAATTTATGAAGTAACAAAAAAATAAAAGATGGTTATTTAACACTGATTATTTCTTTACATACGTTGGCAATCTTCATAAATTCGAGCGTTTTAATAACATATAGCCATGTGAGTAATTTTGCAAATACCCAAAGGCATGAAAGTAAAAGCGTAACAAACGTAAACTACCACCCTTCTCTTTTAATTAGATTTTCTATATGTGCATAGTGGTGATTACCATGCCATGCATACTTCCCTATATTTTCTGCTATTGTTATCTCAATATTTCCTTCTGGGTGTATATAGAATCTTTCTAATTCTTCTTCTGAAAGCCCTCGTAAAAGATATACTAACTTCCCATGCAACGCCTTAATATAATCTAAAGACAACTGTATAGGTGCTGTATTTGCATCAAAAAGCTTTGCCCAGTCTTTTTCCTCATAGGCTTTTATTAACGGCTTGTCCTCGGTAAGTGCCCATTTAAAACGCGTATAACTATGATGATGACTATCTGCTATATGGTGTATTAATTGCCTTAACGTCCAGCCGCCTTCTCTATAAGTAACTTCTAATTGTAATGCAGATAAACCCTTTACTAAATTTTCTAATTTACTAGGAAATATTTCCAATTCATATATCCAATCAGAAATATGCTTTTCGGTAATGTAAATAGGGCATTCTAAATGTCCTATAGGGTATTTTAATTTTTCTAAGAGAGCAGCATTCATAAAAATAAATATACAAAAGTTCGTACAAAAACAAAACCTTATTCTATTAAATTTTAATACTGTTAACTTTATAAAATTACCAACAATTAATAATTCAACTTTTAAGAAAACTTATGGCTACAAATAAGATTAGGAGATACAGCTCTGGGTTTTACAGCAGATAGTTCTGCTGGAATGATTAATTTATACGATTACATTGAAGACGGATGGCGCATACTATGCTCCCATCCTGCAGATTTCACCCCTGTTTGTACTACAGAATTGGGAACAGCAGCAAAAATTTAAAGATGATTTTGATAAACGAAATGTAAAATGCTTGCATTGAGTGTAGATGGAGCTGCTACACATGCAAGATATATTAATAATATTAACGAAACTCAAAATACAACTGTTAACTTTCCTATTATAGCTGATGAGGACAAAAAAGTTTCCGATTTGTACGATATGATCCACCCAAATGTCAATAGTACTCTAACAGTATGTTCGGTATACATTATTAGCCCTGATAAAACAGTCAAATTAATTATTACCTATCCAGCTTTTACAGGTCGTAATTTTCATGAATTGTTACGAGTTATATATTCTTTACAATTAACTGCAAACCATAAATTAGCAACTCCTGCAAACTCGGTTCAATGGAATGATGTGGTTGTAAGCCCTGCTATGAATACAGAAGATGCAAAAGAAATATTTGTCAAAAGGTGTAAAAAAACAAGACCCTATCTACGTATAACCCCACAACCCAATATATAGTTGTACAAACATGAATAAAAAAGCCTCTCACAAAAGTAAGAGGCTTTTTTTATTTTGAAAATTTGCAGCTAACAACCATTTTTCATATATTTCAAGAATATTAATTTGTAATTTATTTCTTACCTATTATATTTTTAGATTACCTATTATATGTCACTAACCAACACACTATAAATATGGAAAAACTGTTAATTATTATTGGATTTGGAGGAATTGTATTAAGTATTTTATGCTGGATAATTAAAGAAATAGATACAAAAATAAAATCTTAGCAAAAGATAATATTCTTGTTTAATATAATTAGTGTTATTTTTGGTATATAACATAATTAATTATCAAGTGATGAACAAAGGAACAGTAAAATTCTTCAATGACTCTAAAGGATTTGGTTTTATAACTGAAGAAGGAAACAACAAAGAGCATTTTGTACACATTTCAGGCTTAATTGATGAAATTCGTGAAGGTGACGAGGTTGAATTTGAATTAAAAGAAGGCAAAAAAGGACTTAACGCAGTAAACGTAAAAGTTATTTAATAGTACTTCCTACAAAAAAATAAAAGTCTATCTGTAAAAGATAGACTTTTTTACTTTTCACAAAATAATTAGCAAATATATTATACTGTAAAAATGTTAATATTGTAATATATTTGCATTCAATTTTATGAGCCCACGTGGTGAAATTGGTAGACATGCCACCTTGAGGGGGTGGTGTTCGCAAGGACGTGCTGGTTCGAATCCAGTCGTGGGCACAAAAGCTCTCTAAAAACTAGAGAGCTTTTCTTCATATTGGACTACTATTTAAAACTATATTAAAAAAAACAATAGAGAAAGAAAGAATATATCTGTTTTTTTAGTTAACTTTAATTTGTTTAATTTTTTGACCAAAACAATGAACAATACAAAGGATAGTTTTAGTATAAAGGACCTAGAAAACCTTTCTGGAATTAAAGCTCACACCATAAGGATATGGGAAAAAAGATACAATTTATTATCTCCAGAAAGAACCTTAACCAACATTAGACACTACAGCTTAGAAAGTTTGCAGAAGCTATTGAATATTACCTTATTATACAATAGTGGTTATAAAATTTCTAAAATTGGTAAAATAGAAGAAAAAAATATTCCGATTCTTGTAAGCGATATTATTGCAAAGCATAGTAATGGAAGTCATGTTTTTAATGCTTTTAAGTTAGCGATGATTAATTTTGACCAGACCTTATTCCATAATACTTACAAAGCACTCTTAAAGGAAAAAACATTTAAAGAAATTTTTAATATAATTTTTACTCCTTTTTTAAATGAAATGGGGCTCCTATGGCAAACAAATACAATTAATCCCGCTCATGAACATTTTATCTCAAATCTAATTAGACAAAATATAATTGTAAATATTGAAAAATTACAAACTAATAAAGTTACAAAACAAGATAAAACATTTGTTCTTTACTTACCTAAAGGAGAAATACATGAACTAGGCATACTATATTTAAATTACGAACTACTTTTAGAAGGATACAAAGCCATATATTTAGGACAGTCATTACCAATTAAAGATCTGAAAAAAATACTTAGCTACCATTCAAATATTAATTTTATATCTTATTTTACTGTACAACCTGGAAAAGATAAAATTGAAGATTATATAACCAGTTTCACAGATCAAATACTCGCAAACTCAAATTCCAACTTATCATTAATGGGGTATCAGACGCAATATCTAGATAAAAACAAATTATCTAGTGCAGTAAAAACATTTGATTCGGTGGATGAGCTAATAAATACTATTAAAAAAGATTGATGAAGAAAAAAATTATCATTATTGGATCTGGGTTCTCCTCTCTATCAGCATCTTGCTACCTTTCTAAACAAGGCTATGATGTTAGTATATATGAAAAAAATGATACTGTTGGTGGTAGGTGCAGACAATTATTAAAGAGCGGATTTACCTTTGATATTGGCCCAAGCTGGTACTGGATGCCAGATGTTTTTGATGACTTTTTTACAGATTTCAATAAAAAAACTAGTGACTACTACAAGCTAGATAAGCTAGACCCTGCCTATAAAATATTTTTCTCTGATGATCAAATAACAATTGGTAATTCTATGGATAAAATTTGCTTAGAATTTGAACGTATAGAAGAAGGCAGCTCCTTACATCTTAGAAATTTTATAGCAAAAGCTCAAAAAAATTACGATATAGCCATTAATAAAATAGTGCTGCGACCAGGGATTTCACCTTTAGAACTAGTTACTCCAGAGACCGCATTACGTGTTAATCAGTTTTTTACAACTATTAGCAAGCAAGTACGAAAAAAATTTAAAAACCCTAAATTAATAGCCACATTAGAATTTCCAGTATTATTTTTAGGTGCTAAACCCTCAAAAACACCTGCCTTTTATAATTTTATGAATTATGCCGACTTTGGTTTAGGAACGTGGCATCCAAAAGGTGGTATGTATAAAGTTATAGAAGCAATGCAAACATTAGCTCTAGAACTTGGAGTAAAAATACACACCAACGCTCCCGTTGATAAAATACGAGTTCAAAATAAAAAAACAATAGGAATAACTAGTAATAATAAAAACATAAATGCAGATATTGTTCTTAGCGGTGCAGATTACCATCACTCGGAAACCTTATTAGATGAAGAATACAGACAATACTCGGAAAGCTATTGGAGTAAAAAAACATTTGCCCCCTCTTCACTATTATTTTATGTAGGTTTTGATAAGAAACTAATAAATGTAAATCATCACAACCTATTTTTTGATACCGATTTTGAAAAACATGCAGAAGAAATTTACGATACTCCTAAATGGCCTGGAGACCCTTTATTTTATGTTAATTTTCCATCTGTAACAGATAACGGCATGGCTCCCAAAGGTTGCGAAACTGGTTTTTTTCTAATTCCTATAGCTACAGATTTAGTAGATACACCAAAACTTAGAGAAGATTACTTTAATTTAATCATTAAAAGATTTCAGGAAAAAACAAAACAACACGTAGAAAAAAATATTATTTTTAAGGAAAGCTTTTGTGTAAATGATTTTAAAGAACAGTACAACTCATATAAAGGAAATGCTTACGGAATGGCAAATACACTAACCCAAACTGCATTTTTAAGGCCCAATTTAAAAAGTAAAAAAGTAGATAACCTCTATTTTACAGGACAGCTAACAGTTCCAGGGCCTGGAGTACCACCATCCATAATATCTGGAAAACTTGCTGCAACATTAATTATAAAAAACAAATAAATGAAAACCATATTTGATACTGTTTCATATGATTGTAGTAAGCTGGTAACAGAATCCTACAGCACTTCCTTTACATTAGCAACAAAAATGTTGGCTACATCTATACGGAGTGATATTTACAACATTTATGGCTTTGTACGCTTTGCTGATGAAATTGTAGATAGTTTTCACGACTATAACAAAGAATTTCTTTTTGATAAGTTTGAACAAGATTTTGAAACGGCTTTAGCTCATAAAATAAGTTTAAATCCTATTCTAAATTCCTTTCAACACACCTATCATAAATACAATATACCACACCATTTAATTGCCTCCTTTATGAAAAGTATGCGGATGGATTTAAATAAAAAAGTTTATGATACCGATAACGAATACAAAGAGTATATCTATGGTTCTGCAGATGTTGTGGGTTTAATGTGCTTAAAAGTATTTGTACAAGGGGATAACGTTGCTTACGATGAATTAAAAATTAGTGCCATGGCATTAGGTTCTGCTTTCCAAAAGGTAAATTTTTTACGCGATTTAAAAGCAGATTTTGAAGATTTAAATAGAACCTACTTCCCTAACACCAATTTAATGGAATTAGACGAAACTTCTAAAACAAAAATTATCAACGAGATAAAAGCCGATTTTGCTAAAGGTTACAAAGGGATTTCCCAACTTCCTAGCACAGCTAAATTTGGTGTATACACCGCCTATAAGTACTATTACAAACTATTAGAAAAATTACAAAATACACCACCGCTAGAAATTAAAAACACTCGAATACGAGTACCTAACTATCAAAAATTTGAACTACTAGCTAAATCTTATATAAATTACAAACTAAATCTCGTATAAAAATGGATACCGCTATTTGGATATTACTTTTTTTTGGAACATTTGCCTTTATGGAATTTATGGCTTGGTTTACCCATAAATATGTAATGCATGGTTTTCTATGGTCATTACACAGTGACCATCATAAAAAAGACCACAATTCCTGGTTTGAGCGTAATGATGCTTTTTTTATTTTTTATGCAGTCATAAGCATGTCTCTTTTTTATGCAGGAGCAAAAACTACTTTTTGGTATGGTTGGCCATTAGGATTGGGGATTTTAGCCTATGGTATTGCTTATTTTGTAGTGCATGATATTTTCATACACCAACGTTTTAAAATTCTTAGAAATAGTAACAACTGGTACGCTAAAGGCCTTAGACGTGCTCATAAAATGCACCATAAGCACTTAGGGAAAGAAAAAGGTGAGTGCTTTGGAATGTTATTTGTTCCTTTTAAATATTTTAAAAAAAGTTAGCATATTTTCATTATAAAAATACTAAATAACATATTCCATTTCTTTTTAAAATTTAGAGAAATTATTTACGTGTTATTTTGTAAGTAACTGTAATTAATTTCGATTCAGAGTATAAACAACTCAATAAATTTAAAGAAGATGAAAAAAAATATTACTAAATTAATTTTAGGTATTTTCTTAACTACTAGTGTTGCTGGTGTTTCCGCACAAACTACCGATGTTAAATCTAAAGAATTATTAGAGGCAATGATTAAAGTAAACGGAGGTTATAATCATATTGCCGCTAAAAAAGATGTACAGTTTACTTATGTGTATGATAATTTTGAAAAGGGAAAAGATATTTCTTTAGAGCGTCATATTTTTAATGGTGAACATTCTTGGGGTTCTTATGAACAACATGAATTGAATATATTACCAAAACAAAAAGGAGTTGCTATACAATCATTAGTAAGCGGTGTACCTGCTCTAACTTTAGATGGTAAAAAAATTACCGATAAAAAAGCTATTGGTGTAACTATATTTTTACGTAAAGTAAATTTCTATTGGTTTACCATGATGTATAAACTAATGGACCCAGGAACTATTTATAAGCACTTAGGGAAAGAAACTCTATATGGTATTTCTTACGACAAAGTAAGCTTAGTGTATGATAGTGGTGTTACGAAGAAAGAAAAAAATGACGAGTATATTTTATACTTTAATCCAAACACACATTTAGTAGATTTATTTTTCTTCTCTTTACCAGATTGGGGAATTAACGACCCTATTTTAAAAATGACTTTAGAATATGCTGTTGTTGATGGTGTTTATTTAACTCCTAAAAGAAAAGCGTATGCTCCTAATAAAGAAGGTGAATACAAGATAATAGGAGAATTTACCTTTAAAGATATTAAGTTTAATAACGGATTTAAAGCCGAAGATTTTAAATTATAATTCCTCTTTTTATAAAGACTAAAAGGGATATTCTACATATAGAATGTCCCTTCTTTTTTATGTATTGCAGGTAGAGGATGTAATAAGAAAAGATTTAACAAAGAAAAATAACTGCACGACAACAAAGCATCCTACAAAAATCATTAGTACTGCTCTTTATAATTAATGTTCTACTTTACCAACAACCCATCCAATAGCTTTCTAAAATCAGCGCTATTCCAATTAGCTGTACCCGTTTTAGCAACTACTATGTTTCCTTCTTTATCTAGAACATACGTTACTGGAATGCTTGAAGCATCAAAAGTATTGGGCCTATTACTTTTTTCATAGCATACCGGGAGTGTATATTTTTTTTTGGTTATAAATTCTGATACTTTAATTTTATCATCTAATGCTACAAAAAGAAAAGTTACTTTAGATTCGTAATCATCATATAGCTCTTGAAAACTAGGCATTTCTGCCACGCAGGGCGGACACCATGTTGCCCAAAAGTTTATAACTACTTCATTACCTACTTCATTCTTAAAATTAAAAGCTTCTCCATTAGCAGTTACAAGATCCCAACTATAAGATGAAAGTTTTTCCTGCTTATTGGTTTCTATTGCAGATGGACTAAAAGACAATAACCTATTTACATACACTTTAATGCGAAAACCTACTGGAGTAAAAATAAACACAATAGCAAATAGAATAAATGCTGTTTTTGATATTTGGCTTTTGGAAAACACCATTATTCTGCAATAAGTCTATCTAGTAATTTATGCACTTTACTGTTGTTCCAATTTGCAATTCCTTTTTTATGAATTACAATATTGCCCTTCTTATCTATAAGATAGGACATTGGTGCTTTTATTTGTATAATCGGCATTTTTTCTCCAATAAATAAATAGGTAATTGGAAAAGTAAAAGCATTTTTTTTCATAAATGCTTCTACTGGAGCTCTCTCTTCGTTGGTAATAATATAAAAATCTATTTGATCTTTATACAAATTATGTAGCTTTTGTATACTCTCTAATTCTGCTTCGCAGGGTAAAACCCATGAGGTCCAAAAATTTATAAAAATCACATTACCCTTAGATTTTTTGAAATTGAAGACATTCCAATCTTCATCCTTCAATTTCCAATCATAATCGATAATCATATTACGACTTTCCTCTTCTGTTATAGGCGGGCTAAAAGAAAATATTCTATTCAACCATACTTTACTATAATCTCCCAGTGGAGTTACAAAAAAGGATAGTATAAACGCAAAAAGTAAAATATTTAAGACTGTTTTCTTACTTATTTTCATTTTTATTGAGGTTTATTCAAAACTAAAAAACTCCTGATCATTATCAGGAGTTTTTGTTAATTATTTAAGTAGTATTTTATACTGCGTTTTCCTTTTTAATTAAGTTTAATGCAGAACCTTCATTGTACCAATCTATTTGAGCTTGGTTATAGGTATGATTTAACTTAATAACATCTTTACCATCATCTGCATGAACTATTTCTAGCGTCAACTGCTTTTCTGAAGCAAATGCATTTAAATCTGTAAAATTAAAAGTATCATCTTCTTGTATAAGATCATAATCTGCTTCGTTTGTAAATGTTAACCCTAACATCCCTTGTTTTTTAAGGTTTGTTTCATGGATACGTGCAAATGACTTTACAATCACTGCTACTACTCCTAAATGCCTAGGTTCCATAGCGGCATGCTCACGAGAAGACCCTTCACCGTAGTTATGATCTCCAACTACAATTGATTTTATATTTGCTGCTTTGTATGCTCTAGCCGTATCTGGCACACCTCCGAACTCTCCTGTTAATTGATTTTTAACAAAGTTTGTTTTCTTGCCAAATGCATTTACAGCACCTATTAAACAATTATTAGAGATATTATCTAAATGCCCTCTAAAACGCAACCATGGTCCGGCCATAGAAATATGGTCTGTAGTACATTTTCCGAAGGCTTTTATTAATAATTTAGCACCATTAATTTCATCTCCTATTGGTTCAAAAGGTGTTAATAGCTGTAATCTTTCTGACGTTTCACTTACTTTTACTTGTACATGACTCCCATCTGCTTCTGGCGCTATAAAACCATTATCTTTTACTTCAAAACCTTTTGGAGGTAATTCCCATCCCGTTGGCTCATCGAACATCACTTCTTCTCCATTCTCATTGATTAATTTATCCTTTAACGGATTAAAATCTAAACGACCAGCAATAGCTATTGCTGCTGTTATTTCTGGTGATGCTACAAAGGCATGTGTGTTTGGGTTTCCATCTGCACGCTTAGCAAAGTTTCTATTAAAAGAATGTACAATACTATTTTTAGGTGCATTTTTAGGGTCGCTATATCTTGCCCATTGCCCTATGCATGGTCCACAGGCATTGGTAAATATTTTAGCATCTAATCTTTCAAAAATCCCAAGAATTCCGTCGCGATCTGCTGTATATCTCACTTGTTCTGAACCTGGATTAATCCCCAATTCAGATTTCATTTTTAATCCTTTATCTAAAGCTTGTTGTGCAATTGAAGAAGCTCGTGATAAATCTTCATAAGAAGAATTGGTACAAGACCCAATTAATCCCCATTCAACATCTATAGGCCAATCATTAGCTTTGGCTTTTCTATGCATTGCTTCACCTACTTCTGTAGATAAATCTGGTGTAAAAGGACCGTTTAATAATGGTCCTAACTCCGATAAATTAATCTCTATGACTTGATCAAAATACTGCTCAGGATTTGCATACACCTCATCATCACCTGTTAAGTGTTCTTTTACTTCATTTGCTGCATTTGCAATATCTGCTCGTCCTGTAGCGTGCAAATAACGTTCCATAGATTCATCGTATCCGAAAGTAGACGTTGTTGCTCCTATTTCGGCACCCATATTACAAATGGTTCCTTTTCCCGTACACGACATTGCTGTTGCTCCTGGCCCAAAATATTCTACGATGGCTCCAGTTCCTCCTTTTACAGTAAGAATTTCTGCTACTTTTAAAATCACATCTTTAGGGGCTGTCCAACCAGATAATTTACCAGTTAATTTCACACCTATTAATTTAGGGAATTTTAATTCCCAAGCCATATCTGCCATTACATCTACCGCATCTGCTCCACCTACACCAATAGCAACCATACCTAAACCACCTGCATTTACAGTGTGAGAATCGGTACCAATCATCATACCTCCTGGGAACGCATAATTTTCTAAAACCACTTGATGAATAATACCGGCTCCTGGTTTCCAAAAACCAATACCGTATTTATTAGATACTGATTCCAAAAAATTAAATACCTCACTACTTACGTTGTTTGCATTTTTTAAATCTGCCGCAGCTCCTTCTTTAGCTTGAATTAAATGATCACAATGTACTGTAGTTGGAACGGCTACTTTAGGCTTACCAGCTTGCATGAATTGTAATAATGCCATTTGAGCTGTTGCATCTTGACATGCAATACGATCTGGTGCAAAATTCACATAATCTTTACCTCTTTCAAAGGCTTTAATTGGTGTACTATCCCAAAGATGATTGTACAATATTTTTTCAGAAAGTGTTAAAGGTTTTCCTGTAATTTCACGTGCTTTTTCCACACGTTCCGCCATATTAGCGTACAATCCTTTAATCATATCAATATCAAATGCCATACAATTTTATTTTAACTTACTTATTTATCCTCTAAATTATTAAAAAAGAAGTAATCTTAATTAATAATTACTTAAATAGTACCCTATTTATATTCAGTTTAATTAACTAAAAACGTTAGGTGCGAATTTGAAATAACATTGACTTTTTAGAATCTTAGCACAAATGCTTTTTTTACACCAAATACTTTTTAATATAAGTCTTGAATATTTTGAATTGTAATGCGTATAAATGAATAATAGAATCCAATCTCAATTACGATTTTATTTTATGATAAAATATTAAGTGTAGTAGAAACTAATTATAGGGCTAGTTTTAACGTTTATTTTACATTAAACTTCTAATTAGAGCATTTCATTCTAGGATTTAACCCGCTCAAATACATTCTTTAAACATCTTATTTAAGAGTCTTAATAGAGAAACCTGTAAAGTAAACTTCACAGGTTTTAATACAATTATTTAATAATCTGTTGAATCAATTTTTAAAATCATTCAGATTAAGTAATCTTTTATTGTTTAACCAATTGCTTTTGAGATGGCTTAAATTTAGTTAATACAATTCCATCAACAGCTGCTTCATACTCTGCCATAGTAGGTGTTCTTCCTAAAATTGTAGATAGTACCACTACTGGTGTAGATGATAACAAAGATTCACCTTTTTTCTCTCCCGTATCTTTCACCACTCTACCCTGAAATAAGCGTGTAGACGTGGCCATTACGGTGTCACCTGGGGCTGCTTTTTCTTGGTTACCCATGCACAAGTTACAACCAGGACGCTCTAAATACAACATGTTTTCATATTTAGTACGTGCTAATCCTTTTGGTGCGTTATCATCAAACTCAAATCCTGAGTATTTTACTAAAATATCCCAATCTCCTTCTGCTTTTAACTCATCAACAATGTTGTATGTTGGAGGCGCAACTACTAAAGGTGCTTTAAACTCTACCTTACCTTGTTGTGCTTCAATGTTCTTTAACATTTGAGCTAAAATCTGCATATCTCCTTTATGAATCATGCATGACCCAATAAATCCTAAATCTACTTTTTTACTACCTCCATAGTAAGATAATGGTCTAATGTTATCATGTGTATAACGTTTAGATACATCCTCATTGTTCACATCTGGATCCGCAATCATTGGTTCGGAAATCTCATCTAAATCAATAATAACTTCTGCAAAATAATTAGCATCAGCATCTGGTTTTAAAGCCAATTTAGTACCCGTCTTTAATTCTTGAATTCTATTATTTGCTTTGTCTACTAAACCTTGGAGCATTTGTTTTTCGTTATCCATTCCCTTATCAATCATGATTTGGATACGATCTCTTGAAATTTCTAATGACTCAACTAAAGTTTCTTCTTCTGAAATACAAATAGAAGCCTTCGCTTTCATCTCCGCAGTCCAATCTGTAAATGTAAAAGCTTGATCAGAAGTTAGTGTACCAATATGAACCTCAATAATTCTACCTTGGAAAACGTTATCTCCTCCAAATTGATTTAACATTTGCTCTTGAGTAGCATGAACCACATCTCGGAAATCCATAAAGCTCTTCATCTGCCCTTTAAAGGTAACTTTTACAGACTCTGGAATTGGCATCGTAGCCTCACCTGTAGCTAAAGCCAAAGCAACTGTTCCTGAATCTGCTCCAAAAGCAACTCCTTTAGACATACGTGTGTGCGAATCTCCACCAATAATAATATCCCAATCATCTACCGTAATGTCATTTAATACTTTATGAATTACATCGGTCATTGCATGATATTGTCCTTTAGGATCGCGTGCAGTAATTAATCCAAAGTCATTCATAAATGTCATTAATCTTGGAATATTAGCCTTAGACTTATCATCCCAAACAGAAGCGGTGTGACATCCTGATTGATAACCTGCATCAACAATTGGAGAAATAATAGTCGCTGCCATCATCTCTAACTCTTGAGAAGTCATTAATCCTGTAGTATCTTGAGAACCTACAATATTTACTTCAACCCTAACATTAGAACCTGCATGTAATGTTTTACCTGGTGTAGTTCCTACGGCATTTTTATTGAAGATTTTTTCAACTGCTGTTAAACCTTGTCCGTCTATAGAAACTTCTTTTGAAGCAGCATATACTTGAGGAATATCTATACCTATTATTTTACAAGCTAATGTTTGTAATTTTTTACCAAAGACAACAGCATAAGAACCTCCTGCTTTAATAAACTCCATTTTTGGTGGCGTTAATGCCGTAGAAATATCTTTTAATTCTGTATTGCCTTTATATAATTTTTTTGTCTTTGTATTAATTGTCAATACTGTACCTGTATCTACTGAATACATTTGTTTTAAAACTGGCTCACCATTTTCATCTACAACAGTATTTCCTTCAGCATCTTTTTGCTTTTCCCAATTTTTTAAATCGATACCGATACCACCAGTTACCCCAACAGTTGTTAAAAAAATTGGCGCAATACCATTTGTACCAGCGATTACTGGAGCAAAATTAATAAATGGCACGTATTTGCTAAAAGGAACACCTGTCCATAACGCTACGTTATTTACACCAGACATTCTAGAAGACCCCACTCCCATGGTTCCTTTCTCTGCGATTAACATGACACGCTTATCTGGGTGTTGTTCTTTTAAAGCTAACAATTCATTTTGCATGTCTTTGTTATGCTCAAACATGCATTGACCGTGTAATTCACGATCTGATCTAGAATGTGCATCTGCACCTGGAGATAATAAATCTGTAGAGATATCTCCTACTCCTGCTATATACGTTACAATCTCTATTTTTTCTTCAACTTCTGGCAATTTAGTAAAAAACTCTGCTTGCGCATAACTCTCTAATAATTCTTTTGCAATGACGTTTCCTGCTTTGAAAGCATTCTCCAAAAGCGCCATATCTGCCTCATATAAAAACACTTGCGTTTTTAATACTTTTGCTGCATCTGCAGCAATAGCAGTATTACTCCCTAAGGCTAAATCTAATAATACATCAACTGAAGGCCCTCCCTTCATATGTGATAATTGCTCAAAAGCAAAATCTGGCGTTATTTCTTTGAGTACCGACTCACCTAATATAATCTCTTTTAAAAACTTAGCTTTTACACTAGCTGCACTAGTAGTACCAGGTAGAACATTATAAACAAAAAAGTTGAGAGAATCTTCTCTATACTCGTTATCTAAATCTTTAATTTGCTCAATGATTTCACTTAATAATTCGGCTCCGTCAATTGGCTTAGGATGAAGACCATTACCTTTTCTTTCTTCAATCTCCTTGATGTAATTTTTGTAAGTGTTCATGTATGATATAATAGGATTCTTTTTAATGTTATATGTGTATCTATAATACTTTTGTTTACAGCTAATTTTAAAAAAAGCTTGTTCCAAACTGTAATAAAAAATAAATTGTTGTAACTAAACCATACAAATAACCCGAAGTAAAACTTACACAATTGTTTCTTTTCTGTAAATACTTTGTTTGAATTTAACTCCAAAGGAGATATAATCATTTTTAATTATACCAATGTAAAAAGCCGTATATATTAGATTATTACAATTAATCAAAATTAATAAAACAGAATAGGTTAATACAATTTTAAATTCACTAATAACACACTTTTCCTTAATTGTGACAAACAACTCTATTTTTACTAAAAATTCTTATTTAAAAACTATTTTTTTCTTTAAAATGAGAATGTAGAATTATTTACAATAGGTTGTTTATTATGTGCTCCTCTGAAATTCCTTCTGCTTCTGCTTTGTAATTTTTAATAATTCTATGCCGTAAAATACCTATTGCTACTGCTTTTACATCTTCTATATCTGGTGAAAATTTCCCTGTTATTGCCGCATGTGCTTTGGCTCCTAAAATTAAATTCTGAGAAGCTCTTGGTCCCGCTCCCCAATCTATATATTGTTTTACAAAATCTGAGGCTGATTCTAAATTAGGGCGTGTGCTGTTTACTAATTTTACGGCATATTCTACTACATTATCTGCTACAGGTATTCTACGTACTAATTGCTGTACTGCTACAATCTCTTCTGCATTTAAAAGTGTTGTAAGCTCTACTTTTAAATCTGATGTTGTAGACTTTACTACTTGTATTTCTTCTTGAATAGAAGGGTATTTTAATTCTATAGCAAACATAAAGCGGTCTAATTGCGCTTCTGGCAAAGGGTATGTTCCTTCTTGCTCTATAGGGTTTTGTGTTGCCAATACAAAATAAGGACTTTCCAATTTGTGTTGCTCTCCTGCTATTGTAACCGAACGTTCTTGCATTGCTTCTAAAAGCGCTGCTTGTGTTTTTGGTGGTGTACGGTTAATTTCATCTGCCAATACTATATTAGAGAATATAGGACCTTTAATGAATTTAAATTTTCTGTCTTGTCCTAATATTTCGCTCCCTAATATATCACTAGGCATTAAATCTGGTGTAAACTGTATTCTCTTAAAATTTAGTCCTAAAATTTTTGAAATGGTATTTACCATTAGTGTTTTTGCTAATCCAGGAACTCCTACCAGCAAAGAATGTCCGCCAGAATATATAGATAATAATATTTGATCTATAACAGCATCCTGCCCTATTATGACTTTTGCAATTTCTTGCTTTAAAGCCTTGTGCTTATCTACTAAATTAGCAATTGCTGTAACGTCTGACATACCCCTATTTTTTTACCCAATTATTAGAAAATTCACAATCCCTATTAGCTCCGTTTACATCTACATATGTATCATCTATGTGCTCATTCATCCATTTTTTGATGGTGTCAAATTGCTTTTCTCTAAGGGCCAACTCTTTAATTTTTATATAATCTTTGGCATAATCAGCTTCATGTTCATCATACCTATTGGTAATCTTCATTATTTTATATTTCTTTTCTCCTCCTCTTGGATCTGTTTCTAATATAGGATTGGAAATCTCATTGTCTTTCAAATTTCTAACCTGACTGTACAAAGTAGGATCCATTTTTGTTAATTCAAAATGAGAATCAAAATTTTGAGGGTTTCTTAAAACTCCACCATCGAACTTGGTTTCCTTTTCATCCGAAAAATTAAGTGCCGCTTGGGTAAATGTAAATTTATTATTTAAAATAGCTTTTCGTATACTATCTAATTGCTCTTTTGCTTCTTCAATAGCTTTTTCTGGAATCTCAGGAGAGATTAAAATATGTCTTAAGTCCAGCTCTTGACCTCTAATTTTTTCTACCAATATAATATGATATCCAAATGGAGTTTCAAAAGGTTCCGATATTTCTCCTTCTTGCAAACTAAAAGCTACATCTTTAAACTCCTTCACAAAAGGTGTTTGCCTTGTCATTGCATAAAAACCACCTTTAGATTTAGAACCTGGATCTTGAGAATATAATATTGCTTTCACATTAAAACTAGCTCCATTATCTAGAACATCTGCTCTAATGCTGTTTAATTTATCTATTACTTTTTGTTTTTCTTCTTCTGGCGCTTTGGGCTGCTTTACTATTTGTGCTATTTCTAATTCTGCTCCAAAAACTGGTCTATCTTCTTTAGATAATTTATTAAAAAATTGACGCACTTCTTCTGGTGTTATCTCTATTTCGCTAATAATGCTATTCTGCATCTTTTCTGACAACATTCTAAGCTTATTAATTTCATAAAGTTCTTTTCTAAAACTTACTTCATCATCTTTTTTGTAAAACTGAAGGACTTTTTTCATGGAACCAACTTGTGATACTAATGATTGTATTTGACGATCACTTGTTGCATTTACTTCATCATCAGAAACCAATATACTGTCTTGTACTGCTTGGTTCGCATATAAGCGGTCTTCCATTAATTTACCTAAAACATTACATTTGGTAAAACTTTCCATAGATGCTCCTTGACTTTTTAAATCTATAAAAGTTTTTTCTATATCTGAATCTAGTATTACATAATCGCCTATTACTGCAGCTACACCATCTAATTTTACTTTCTTATAATTAAAAGTATCCTTTTTAATTTCTATTGAAGCTACTTCTGTTTCCGCTGCTTCTTGCTGGGCAAAAATATTCCCTACAAACAACAATAAGGAAAAGAACAATAATACTTTTTTATTCGTTTTCATAAACTTCAAATTCTTTTTCTTTAATGGCTTCATCTATAATTTCTGTTTCCAGTTTTCTAATATAATTTAATCTTCTTCTATTCAACAAAACTTGCTCTATAGAAGGCCTTATAAAAGTTAAAGGTGCTATATCATTTACCTCTAAAACATCTATAACTTTCCCCAAATATACCCCTATTGAATCCTCAATTTCAAAGAATTGTGATTTTTTTAAGTATATATCTTGATTTTTAATGGTTAAAGGTGGAATTTCGTCTATAATCCTAGAGGCTCTTACCCAAATAGAATCATTAAAATTTAACTTTCTAAACTGTACACCTATAGAATCTAAATACACAACATCATCATCCCTAAAACTCTTTAATTTTGCTATTACCTCTTCTTTATTTAAAAAAGCTTTAGGAAGCTCTACAAAACGCATTTTCACTACTTTTTCTTTAAGTCTAAAATTTTCTTTATCTAAATCATAAAACGATTTTAATTCCGATTCATTTATAGTTGTGTCCTGCGCTTGCATAACTAGTGCTTCTTTATAAGCCCTAGTATACAAATCTGTTCTATAATTGTTTACCAGAAGCTCAAATTCTGCTGCTTTTTTCTCTGATAAATTTATTTTTGCTTTTGAAAACAGCAATTGTTTGGATGCCCAGTTGTTAATATAATTTGTTACAAATGAAATACTATCTTCTTTAGATATTTTATCCTTTAACAACAACGCAATATCCTCTTTATACAAATAAACTTTCCCAACTCTAGCAACAGGTTCTTTTTCCTCTTCTTTATTTAAAAAAGAATTACATGAAAACAAGAATGTAATTGCAAGAAATACAATAAAAAAATAGCCTGCGTTTTTTATATTTTTTTTAAATAATAACATCGTGCAAAAATAACAATTAAGTAACATTCTGCAAGTTCTCATTTTTACACAAAAAACAACTATTTTTAACTAATCATTTAAAATTGTAATTGAGCTTGTAAAATATGAAAGAAAAAAAAATTAAATTGATATGGGATTTTAGAGGCCCTGCAGCAACCAAAACTGCTGAACACCATGAAATACATTTAAAAGAATATATCCTTACAGAAAAATTAAACTTAAACATAACTGGGAATTTAACCTTAAACGATATGCATAGCATTGCTTATTTAGTAGTTAATCAATCTGAAATGATTCCTGTACGTGATGCGTTAAAACCACATCGTGGTGAGGTTTATGAAGAATAATGATTAGTGCTTTTATTTCCATTTAAAAAATATACTTTTATAACATGTCACAAAAGATTTCTTCCAGAGTAGAATCTATAGATATTTTGCGTGGTTTAGCTATGGTGCTAATGGCATTAGACCACGTTAGGGATTATTTCCATTACGGTTCTTTTTTCTCTAACCCTACAGATTTGGACACCACAACACCCATTTTATTTTTCACTCGTTTTATAACCCACTACTGTGCCCCTATATTCGTTTTTTTAGCAGGAGCTTCAGCTTTTTTATACGGAAGAAAAAAAACAAAATATAAACTTTTTAAATTTTTATTTACACGAGGGCTTTGGCTTATTTTTCTGGAAATTGTTGTTAATAATTTTTTATGGTGGTTTGATGTTAGCTACAGCTTTATTGTACTACAAGTAATATGGGCTATTGGATTTAGTATGATATGCCTTTCTTTTCTTATTTATTTACACAAAAAAGCGATTCTTATCATTGGTTTTCTTCTTATTAGCGGACACAACTTATTAGATGGTATTATTACAGAAGGAAAAAGCATTACTTCTATTATCTGGTATTTAATGCACCAATCACAATTTTTACAACTTGATAACACTAGAAGTATATTTTTTGGATACCCAGCCATTCCATGGATTGGATTAATGGCTCTAGGCTATTGTTTCGGAACTTTTTATGTTTCTAACTACAACACTACTATTAGAAAAAAATGGTTGTTAAGATTAGGAATAGGTGCTATTTCATTATTTTTCATTTTAAGAGGAATTAATATTTATGGTGATTTAGTGCCTTGGAGTGTTCAAAAAGACACAACAAACACTGTACTCTCTTTTCTTAACGTGACAAAATACCCACCCTCATTAGCTTATCTACTTATTACCATTGGACCATCATTGCTATTCTTATATGCAATTGAAAATATTAAAAACAGAGCCACTAATTTCTTCGTGGTATTTGGAAGAGTTCCTCTTTTTTATTATTTCTTACATATAATTGTAATACACTTATTTGCTATCATAGGCATACTAATTTTTGGTGGCAACTGGGAAGATATGATACTAACACCCCAAGCTTTTACTACAGCTAAATTAGCCACGTATGGCTACTCTTTAGGCATTGTATATTTCGTATGGATAGGGATTATACTTTTACTCTACCCTTTAAGCAAAAAGTACATGCTTTATAAAGCTAATAATAAAGATAAATGGTGGTTAAGCTATCTGTAAAATTAGATTGAAATAGGTTCTGCATACAAGTCAAAATCAGCAGCTTCTGTAACTTTTAGGTTTACATACTCACCAACTTTTAAATAATGTTTTGATGCATCTACCAATACTTCGTTATCTACATCTGGAGAATCAAATTCTGTACGTCCTACAAAATATTGTCCTTCTTTTCGATCTATAATACAACGAAATGTTTGTCCCATTTTTTCCTGATTAAGTTCCCAAGAAATCTGAGATTGTATTTCCATAATTTCTGCTGCTCGCTGTTCCTTTACTTCTTGCGAAACATCATCTTTTAGACTATAAGCATGCGTATTTTCTTCGTGACTGTATGTAAAACAACCCAAACGCTCAAAACGCATTTCTTCTACCCAGTTTTTAAGAGTTAAAAAATCTTCTTCTGTTTCACCGGGGTAACCTACTATTAAAGTTGTTCTAATTGTTATTCCTGGCACTACTTCTCTAAAGTCCTTTAAAAGTTTTGTGGTTTTTTCTTTTGTAGTACCACGGCGCATACTTTTTAGAACACTATCAGAAATATGCTGTAATGGAATATCTAGATAATTACAAATTTTTGGTTCCTTATTCATTAAGTCCAAAACATCCATAGGAAAACCAGTAGGGAATGCATAATGCAAACGAATCCACTCAATACCATCTACCTTAACGAGTTCTTCTAACAACTCTGCTAAGTTTCTTTTCTTATATAAATCTAATCCGTAATAGGTAAGGTCTTGTGCTATTAAAACCAATTCTTTAACACCTTTAGCTGCTAGCTTATGAGACTCTTCTACCAATTCCTCTATAGGTTTACTTTTGTGCTTTCCTCTCATTATAGGTATAGCACAGAAAGAACAAGGCCTATCACAGCCTTCTGCAATTTTTAAATAAGCATAATTTTTAGGCGTAGTAGTTAAACGTTCCCCAATAAGTTCATGCTTGTAATCTGCACCTAGAGCTTTTAATAAATTTGGTAAATCACTTGTCCCAAAATAATTATCTACATTCGGAATTTCTTTTTCTAAATCTGGCTTATAACGCTCACTTAAACAACCTGTCACAAACACTTTATCTACATCTCCTGCCTCTTTCTTTTCTACGTATTCTAAAATTGTATTTACGCTTTCTTCTTTTGCGTTCGCAATAAAACCGCAGGTATTAATCACCACTATATTACCTTCTCCTTCATGAACTACCTCTTTGTTGTTAGCTTTTAATTGCCCCATAAGTACCTCAGAATCATACACATTCTTTGAACAGCCTAATGTAACAACATTAATTTTATTTTTCTTAAGTGATTTTGTACGCATGATTTTATTTATGAGGTGCAAAAATACAACTTGACTGTAGAACTACTAGCTTTTAAAATATTTTTATCGCTTAAACATTCACCTTTTAACCCTATTTACATCCCTTTAGCTAACTAACACTAATGTAAGCCTTCTAATTATATTTATAATTAAACATAAAAAAGTCTTATCAAAAACAACAATTGGATTTTCTTCTTTATTTGAGTATAAGCTTTTGAAGCTTACATGAATTCTAAGATAGTGTGTTCTTTAACATTATTTACATCTATCACCTTACTTAAAAAAAGAATCTACAAATTCAAATTTATTAAATACTTGTAAGTCCTCTACTCCTTCTCCAACACCTATATATTTTACAGGAATTTTGAACTGATCAGATATACCAATTACAACGCCTCCTTTTGCCGTTCCATCTAATTTGGTTACTGCTAAAGAGGTTACTTCTGTTGCTTTTGTAAATTGCTTTGCTTGTTCAAATGCATTCTGTCCCGTGGACCCATCCAAAACCAAAAGCACATCATGTGGCGCATCTGCAACTACTTTTTGCATTACACGCTTTACTTTAGAAAGCTCTGTCATTAAATTAACCTTATTATGCAAACGTCCAGCAGTATCTATAATTACAACATCTGCATCTTGTGTTACTGCAGAACTCAAAGTATCGAAAGCAACAGATGCAGGATCACTCCCCATTTTTTGCTTTACAATTGGCACATCTACACGATCTGCCCAAACCTGCAATTGATCTATAGCAGCTGCTCTAAAAGTATCTCCTGCTCCCAAAACCACTTTTAAGCCTGCTTTCTTAAATTGGTTTGCTAACTTACCTATAGTTGTTGTTTTACCAACTCCATTAACACCAACCACCATAATTACGTATGGTTTTTTATCTTTTAGGATACTAAATTCTGTCTCTTCTCCAACATTAGTTTCAGAAAGCAAACCAGCAATTTCTTCTCTTAGAATACTGTTTAACTCATCTGTACTCAAATATTTATTCTTTGCGACTCTGGCTTCAATTCTATCAATAATTTTCAAAGTGGTTTCCACACCAACATCAGAAGTTACCAAAACTTCTTCTAAATTATCTAATACGTCGTCATCAACTTTTGTCTTTCCAGCGACTGCTTTACTTAATTTAGAAAAAAAGCTAGTTTTAGTCTTTTCCAAACCTTTGTCTAATGTTTCTTTTTTTTCTGAAGAAAATATTTTTTTAAATAAACCCATGCTCTACTAAAAATCTTTTATCAAAGATATGAAAATAAAAAAGCTACTCTCATTAGAAAGTAGCTTTAAACCAAATAATATGGTATATTTTTTATTTTTTGCTTAACCAGTCTTTAACTAATTCTGGTGCCATAACAGATTCTGAAAAAGTATATGCTCCTGATTTAGGAGATTTAACCATTTTTATAGCCTTGGTTAATCTTTTAGAACTTGTTTGTAAACTTGCTACCGTCTTCTTTGCCATAACTTAAAGGGATATTGATAATTACACCAATGTGAAAATATCTAAATTATTTAATTTCTTTATGAACTGTCATTCTCTTAAGGACAGGATTAAATTTCTTAATCTCTATTCTATCTGGAGTATTTTTCTTGTTCTTTGTTGTGATATACCTAGATGTACCAGCCATACCTGACTCTTTATGCTCTGTACACTCCAAAATAACTTGGATTCTGTTACCTTTCTTTGCCATTGTTATTCTTTATTAAAGGATTATTTAATGTTTAACCCTTTTGCTTTAGCTTCCTTTAAAACTGCGGAAATTCCTTTTTTATTGATGCTTTTAAGAGCTTTAGACGTCACCTTCAAAGTTACCCAACGGTCTTCTTCAGGGATATAAAAACGCTTCTTAGAAAGATTTACATCAAATCTTCTTCTGGTTTTATTCATTGAGAAAGACACGTTATTTCCGAACATTGCTTTCTTTCCAGTAATTTCACAAACTTTTGACATTACGCTTTTTGTGTTATTTTAAACAGGATGCAAATTTAAGGTTTTTTTATTGTTTGAACAAGATTCTTTTTTAGAATTTTAAAATTTCTTTTTGTAATAGCTCAAAAGCCTTATTAACACTCTTAAAAACAATACGTTCTCTGTGTGCTCCCATTGCAAACTTTTCTACAAAAACTCCATTTGGAGAAGCTATAGCGATAAATACGGTTCCAATATCCGCATTAGAGTCTCCTTTTAACGGCCCAGCATTACCTGTTGTAGCTATTCCAAAATCTGTTTTTAATATTTTTTTTACATTTACAGCCATAGCTTTTGCAACTTGCTCACTCACAACAGAAAAAACTTCGATATCTTCCTTAGGAATTTTTAAAACTGTTATTTTAGTTTCCGTTGCATAACTTACTACACTACCTTTAAAGTATGCTGATGCTCCTGGTATTGCCGTTATTCTTTCTGCTATTTTACCTCCCGTAAAACTTTCTGCAGTTCCTAAACTCATTTTTTTACTGGTTAACGACTTAGCAATAGAAGCTTCTATGCTTTCATCCTCATCATCACCACAAACAACATCTGATAAAATCTCATATAACTTCTTAGACGCCGAAACTATTGCTGTTGCTATTTCATTTTCATCGTCCCCCTTAGCCGTTAAGCGCAAACGTACGCTTCCTAAACTGGGCAAATAAGCTAATTTTACAAAAATCGGCAGGTTTTCCTCCCAATATTCAATCTTTTCAGACAAGGCGCTTTCTCCAATACCGTATGTTACAATTGTTTTATGTAAAATATAGGGTCTTTTAAACGCTCTAGTTATTCTAGGAATTACCTCATTTTTAATAAGGTGCTTCATCTCAAAAGGAACTCCAGGCAAAGAAACAAATACGGTTTCTTTATCTTTTACCCACATTCCTGGAGCTGTTCCATAATTATTATGAAGTACAACTGCCCTAGAAAGCACCATAGCTTGTTTTCTATTTATAACTGAAATTGGTTTTGAAGAAATATGCTTTCTAAATAATTCTTCTACGTGTTGTAATACCTCTTTATTTTCTACTAAACTATCGTTAAAATAGGTACATAAGGTATGTTTGGTAATATCGTCCTTAGTAGGACCTAGACCACCTGTAACGATAACTATATCTACTCTTGATTGCGCCTCTTCTAAAGCTTTTAAAATATGATTTTCATCATCTTGTATAGATGTAATTTGGTATACGGAAACTCCTATTTTATTAAGCTCCTCTCCAATAAAAGCTGAATTGGTATCTACTATTTGACCTATGAGGATTTCGTCACCAATAGTAATAATTTCTGCAAACATTAAAGATTGAAATCTTTTCTTAATTCTGAAATCACTTGATGAATGTCATTCTTTAAAGTTGGAAATATTGACTCTATTTCAACACTATTATTTCCTTTTTTACCTAAGGTTTCTATTTCTAAAGCTACTGCCCTTGCTTGCTCCATACCCAATAAATCTACATTTGGTTTTATTTTATGAGCTAATTGGTAAATTGATTCATAATTTTTATTCTTTACAGCTATTTCTAATCCTTCTAAGTCTTGTGGAACTTCCTCTAAAAACACAGAGACAACAGAAGCAATAAAATCTGCATCACCTCCAGCCATTTCATTCAGTTTATCTAAACTATATATCATTACTTAATTTTTACCGAAAATATTTGTTCATCTTCAAGCCTACCTGAAAGATAATCATTTGTATTCACTTTACAAACCCCTGCTGGTGTTCCAGTAAAGATTACATCACCTTTTTTAAGCGTAAAATACTTAGAAACATATGCAATTAATTCATCTATCTTCCACAACATCAAGCTTGTATTTCCTTGCTGAACAACTTTCTCATTATTTGTAAGTGAAAAATTTAAATTGTTTAAATTTTCAAATTTTGTCTTAGGCAACCACTGTCCTACAACTGCTGCTCCATCAAAACCTTTTGCTTTTTCCCAAGGTAAGCCTTTTTTCCTTAATTGCATTTGCAAATCTCTTGCTGTAAAATCTATACCTAAACTTATTTCATCATAATATGTGTGTGCAAATTTCTCTGCTATATGCTTCCCTACTTTTTTAATTTTCACTAAAACCTCTACTTCATGTTGTATATCGTTGGAAAACTCCGGAATATAAAAGTCTTGTTCTTTAGGTAATACGGAAGAATCTGGTTTTATAAAAATAATTGGCTCTAAAGGCTTTTCATTATTTAACTCTTCTATATGCTCTGTATAATTTCTACCTATACAAATAATTTTCATAATATTATTTTTTAGACAACTTTAAACTAATAGCCATAATAAAATTATTAGACAAATACTTGGGTTTTACAGTAAACAGATTCCATGCTCCCATAACACGCACCATTACTTTATAGTTTTATTTTTTACCATAAAGACCTCCAAAAGTTAGTGCAAATCTATTTTCAACTAATATTTTATTGATTATGGTTGTTTTACCATACTAATTACGTGGCACAAACAACCGCTCTAAACCTACACATACTGCTTCCTTAGGTACTTCCATATTAAAAACCGAGAAATCTATAGCTACATAGTCCTTTGCTACATTAGACTCTAAAACTATACTTTTTTTCTAAAATATCTTTAACTGACTTCTTGTTAGCAAGATTCACATTATAGATTCGTAGTCTAAATTTAGATGTTTATCTTTTAAAATTTTCATTTTACTGAAAAAAATTTTATGGTTTCTACAATTGTATTATTATACCCAAAAAAATGTCTTTTTTTTTCCAAACACGTTTTTTGTATATCTAAAAAATAGCCATTACAATCTGTAGATGTACCTTTTAAAGTATTTAAAAAACTAAGATTAACGTGAGGTATGGGTTTTTTGGTTTTATTATCATAAACTTTCCCTTCAAAAAGAACCTCTTGCGTTGTAAGATTTACTACCAACAACATAAAAACGCATGTCTTTTAACTTAGCTTATTATTAAGCTTGCTTAACTTAATCTGAGTTAAAACTTTTTTTGTGTACAACGGAAAATCTGCATTTAATATCCAACCAAAATAACCTGGCTCTTTCTCTAGCACCTCATCTACTTTTTTTCCTTTGTGTTTTCCAAAAGAGAAAATCTCATTGCCTTCTTTATCCAATCCTATAAATCCTGCAAAATCTACAGATTGATTTCTTGTTGTGAACTCGGATAATTTTTTGATATTGTTTTCTAACTCTGGATAACGGTCTAATTGAGACAATAACACTTCGTAAGTTGCTTTTGTATCTGCCGCCGCACTATGTGCATCTGTTAAATTTTTATCGCAATAAAATTTATATGCTGCTTCTAGCGTACGCTTTTCCATTTTATGAAAAATTGTTTGTACATCAACAGAAACTGCATTTTTCATATCAAAATCTATTTCTGCTCGGAGCATTTCTTCTGCTAGCAAAGGAATATCAAAGCGATCCGAGTTGTACCCTCCTAAATCACTATCCTTTATCATTTTATAAATTTCTTTAGATAACTTTTTAAAGGTTGGTTCGTTCGCTACTTTTTCATTTGTTATACCATGCACTGCAATTACATTCTCTGGTATTTGCATTTCTGGATTTACCAACCATGTTTTACTTTCCTTATTACCATTAGGGAAAATTTTTAAAATAGAAATCTCTACAATTCTGTCTTTAGCCACGTTTATCCCAGTAGTTTCTAAGTCAAAAAAACAAATGGGTCTTGTTAGTTTTAATTGCATATTACCATCTTTAATTAATTTTTCACAAATATAGTTTTTAGAATAATAATGCCCGTAAGAAGTTGCTGCAAAAAATAAAATTTGATTTTATAAATTCTATAATTTACTCTCGTAAAAAATTTCATTTTCACTATTTATACCCACTCATAACAGAATAAATCAATTCGCATATTTTATTTACTTTTTTAACGCAACCATACTGTTATTTTGGGGTCTATTAGACTAAACACTATAAACCACTAATCATGTCTTTATTTTTTAGCATCCTTTTTTTATTGTTGGCTGTAAATATTTTGCTGCTAACACTTAGTGTTAATAAAACTAAAAAATAGGTAGGGTTTTTGGGTTCTATATTGTTTAAGTTATATATCCTAATAAACACGTAAATCTATGCCTCTTTTTTTTAGTATTTTAACATTTCTTGTAATAGTGAACATATTACTACTAACACTTAGCGTTAATAGTTCGAAAAAATAAAAAAGGTTCTAACTTTACAGTTAGAACCTTTTAAAACTTATTTAAGTTTTGTGTTAGTTAACAGCCATTAACTCTACATCAAAAACTAGTATAGCGTCTGGTGGAATTACTCCTCCTGCGCCAGCACTACCATAGGCTAAAGCTGAAGGTATTACAAAACGGGCTTTATCTCCTACTTTTAATAGAGCTATACCTTCATCCCAACCTGGAATTACTTGTCCAACTCCTAATTGAAAACTAATAGGGTCATTACGCTTGTATGAAGAGTCAAAAACAGTACCGTTTACCAACGAACCTTCATAATGTACAGATACATTCTTTTCTTTCGCTGCTTTTGCTCCGTCCCCTTTGTTTATTATCTTATAACGAAGTCCGCTTGCTGTTTCTTCAAAACCTGCTGCTAATTTATCTAATTCTGCTGTCTGCTTTGCTTTTTCTTCTACTAATCTTTTCTCCCTTGACCCTTCAAAAGTTCTAAAAGCCTCTACTGCATTCCATTTTTCAGCAACTTCACCTACTCGTACTATTTCCAAACTATCTAAACTGTCTCCTTGCGCTACAGCATCTACAATTTCTTGTCCAGATTCTACATGACCAAAAACGGTATGCTTATTATCTAACCAAGGTGTTGGTATGTGTGTGATAAAAAATTGACTTCCGTTTGTTCCTGGTCCTGCATTTGCCATTGACAAAACACCTGCTACATCATGCTTTAATTCTGGATGAAATTCGTCATCAAACTTATACCCAGCATCACCAGTACCTGTTCCTTGAGGACAACCTCCCTGAATCATAAAATCTGGTATTACTCTATGAAAACTTAACCCATCATAATATGGTGTTCCTTGCGGTTTTACATTGTTTTCAAGATTCCCTTCTGCTAAGGCAACAAAATTACCTACTGTTCCTGGAGTTTTATCGTATGTAAGTTTAACTACTATCTCCCCTTTAGAGGTATTAAACTTTGCGTAGATTCCGTCTTGCATTTTATTTTTTTTAAATGAAGCTGCAAATGTAAGATTTTGTTTTTAAAATCGCTATGCTGATGAGTAATAGAATGGATAGGTTTTCAACTATTTACCTCAATTTCAATTTGAGAATTTTACATACTATTTGATTTTTTACGCTTATCTGAACCACTAAGATTTTAATCTTTTCCTGCCTTTGGCGTTAACACTCCGTAATTATCAAACAGGTACATTAGACTTGCCATACTCGCCGCTCCTAACTCTAACTCTCTTTTATTTACGTGTTCAAAAGTGTCATTTGCTGCATGATGATGATCAAAATAACGCTGAGAGTCTGGTCTTAATCCTGCTAAAACTGTAGTTTCTTTTCTCAGCGGACCTATGTCTGCTCCTGCATATCCTTTTTCAAAAATGTGTACTAAATAAGGCTCAAACAGTTTTTTCCATTCTTGTACTCGTTCTAGGTTTATGTCGGAACAATCAAAAGCAAATCCTCGTGGAGAAAACCCCCCTTCATCACTCTCCAACGCAAAAACATGTTTCTCATTCTTGTTTTTCGCTATTTCTGCATATTTATTTCCGCCACGTAAACCGTTTTCTTCATTCATAAACAACACTACTCGTATGGTTCTTTTGGGTTTGTATCCTGTTAATTTTAATAAACGCAGTACATCCATACTTTGTACACAACCAGCACCATCATCATGAGAGCCATCTCCCAAGTCCCAAGAATCTAAATGCCCTCCAACTATCATAATCTCATTTGGATAGGTACTTCCTTTTATTTCTCCAATTACATTATAAGATTCAACATCTTCAAACTGCTTACAATTCTGTTTAAAATAAAATTTTATGTCTGGATTTAATTTTAAACTTGCGCTTAATAAATCTGCTCCTTTGGTACTTATTGCTGCTGCAGGAACTCTTTTATTTACTGGCACATCCCCGTAACTCATAGATCCTGTATGTGGATAATCATCTAAGCGTAAATTCATTGAACGCACAATTATACCTACTGCACCATATTTACCTGCTGCTTCTGCACCTGAATATCGCTGATCTACACATCCTGAATAGGCTGCAAATGTAGTTATTAAGGTTGGATCCATTGGGCGGTTAAAAAACACTATTTTGCCTGCTATTTTTTCTTTCCCAAAAGCTTGTAATTCTTCTATTCCTTTTACCTCTATTACATTTGCTTTTATTCCTAAAGATGGTGTTGCTATGGAGCCTCCAAGTGCGCAAATAGGCACATTATTGGTTACACCTACTCCACTTTCTATATAAGCAAACTCTGGTATGCCTCGCACCCATTTAGGCACCATCACTGGCTGTAACCAAACACGGTCTAAACCTAAGGTTTCTAGTTCTTTTTTTGTATAATCTACTGCTTGTTGTGCTTCTATAGAACCAGAAAGCCTACCTCCTATTTGGTTGGATAAATGATTTAACCAATCATATGCCTTGCCTTGTGTTAGCGCTACGTCGTAAATAGATTTTAATTGTTTTTCATCTTTGGTTTGAGAGAAACCTAAAAAAGCAAATAATAATAATAATAATAATGCTGTTATTTTTTTCATGTAATATTTTTATTCAGATTCTAACTGTTTTTTATACTCCTCCAAATTAGCTTTTATTTTAGTACCTAACTCTGGTTCTTTTATACTTTTGTACTTTTTTAACTCTTGAAGCAATAGTGATGCTACAATAACACGTGCTCCCTGTTTGTTATCTGCTGGTACTACGTACCAAGGTGCGTGTGGTTTAGATGTTTTATTAATTGCTTCTTGGTAACATTCCTGGTATTTATCCCACAATAAACGCTCTTTTAAATCTCCTGGCGAAAATTTCCAATTCTTTTCTCTTAACGCTAATCTTCTAAGCAAACGGTTCTTTTGCTCTTCTTTTGATAAGTGCAAAAAGAATTTAAATATAATAGTACCATTTTCTGCCGCATGACGTTCAAAATTATTAATTTGCTCAAAACGCTTTTCCCAAAAATTCTGATTTATATCTGCAACTGTTTCTACACCCGGAACATGTTCTCCTAAAATATACTCTGGATGCACTCTTGTAACCAATACATTTTCATAATGAGTTCTATTAAACACTCCAAACTTACCTTTTGCTGGTAATGCTATATAGTGTCGCCATAAGTAATCATGTTTTTTTTCTAATTCTGTAGGCACTTTAAAACTGTGTACCACTACTCCTCTTACATTAAAATCTTTAAATACTTCTCTAATAAGACTGTCCTTGCCAGCGGTATCCATACCTTGCAAGCATATTAAAACACTATACTTACCGTGTGCATATAATATATCCTGAAACTCTCCTAGTTCCTCTCTTATTTTTTCTAATTGTTTTTTTAACTCTTTTTTAGAGCGTCCAAAATTCTCACTCGTATTTTTAGTTCTCAGTTGTTGGCTGTTTTTTACCTTATATATATTTATGTCTACTTTACTCATACCCTTAATATATTGAATATTTTATACTTTATCTTAATTTTTACGTTATAAAAATAGGCTTTCATGCTGCATTTAGTCAATTTTTTTAGATGTATTATATTTCAAAATCGTAATTCGCCAAAAAAATAACAAATTTTTAACATAAAATCATTATATTTACCTTAACCGAACTTACAACCTAGTACTAACTTTATACCATGAAAAACACATATATCCACGTGGGATTGCTATTTGCAATAGTTTTTACACTCTCTTCTTTTAACACTAATAATGCCTGTAAAAATATAGGTTCTAACATTGGATTTATCAGAACTCAAACCAAAAAGGCTATTGAAGCTAATGATATAAATATTACTAAATATTATGCATATAAGGCTTTAAATGCTATTGAAAAATCTAAGAAGGAATTTAAAAATTGTGGGTGTCATACTGCTGAATTGAGCCTAAACAGAGGTTTAGAAAATTTAAAAAGTGCTACCAAAGAAACATCCATAAGTAATGCCAAAGTACTATTAAAAGAAGCTTTAAAAAATACTCTAGGCAGTTTAATTGCATTAAAAGAATACAATACTAGCACATTATTCCCCTCTAATGTTTTAGTAGTAAACACGATACATGTTAAAAAAAAATACGTTATAAATAGCACAAAATCACTTCACGAGAAAATAGATAAGACTTTAATAAATTTTGAGCATTCTTTAAATAATGTAATAAATACTTTGGAATGTAAAAAAGCATATGAATATACCAATACTGTTTTCGTAAATTGCGAAAAAAAATTATTGAATGGAAATCTTACTGAAGGAAAAAAATACTATAATTTAAGAACTAAAGAAATTACAAGTAATGCGCTTAAAAAATTAAATAATTGCGCTAAGAAGTAATTTTATTTACTTGAAAATAATATTACTTCTTGCTCTGTTATTTCTTTTCCTCCTAAAATAATTAATCTTTCTATTACATTACGCAATTCTCGTATGTTACCCGTCCAATCATAGCCTTTTAACAAATCCATTGCTTTGGGTGAAAATACTTTAGGCACGTTACCATGTTCTTCAGAAATCTTTTTCACAAAATGATTTATTAGTAAAGGAATATCATTACGTCTATCATTTAAGGCTGGTACTTTTATTAAAATAACTGCTAATCTGTGATACAAATCTTCTCTAAAATTACCCTCTGCAATTTCTTGCTTTAAGTTTTTATTTGTTGCTGCAACTACACGTACATTTACTTTTATGTCTTTGTCTGTACCTACTCTGGATATTTTACTTTCTTGTAACGCTCTAAGTACTTTTGCTTGAGCAGACAAACTCATGTCTCCTATTTCATCTAAAAAAATGGTTCCATTATTAGCTGCCTCAAACTTACCTGCTCTGTCTTTTATTGCGGATGTAAAAGCTCCTTTCACATGACCAAACAGCTCGCTCTCTATTAGCTCTGTTGGTATTGCCGCACAATTAACTTCTACAAATGGTCCTGAACTACGTTCACTTTTTTCATGTACCCAATGCGCAACTAACTCTTTTCCTGTTCCATTTGGTCCTGTTATTAAAACCCTAGCATCTGTAGGTGCTACTTTTTCTATCATATCTTTTATGAGTGTGATTTCATCACTATCACCTATCATCTCATAATTTTTACTAACTTTTTTCTTTAATTTCTTATTTTCTACGACTAATTCTTTCCTATCTAAAGCATTGCGTACTGTAGTTAAAAGTCGGTTTAAATCTGGTGGTTTAGAAATATAATCAAAAGCCCCCAAACGCATTGTATTTACTGCTGTATCTAAATCTCCATGACCTGATATCATTATAAAAGGAATTTCTGGTTTTATTTTAGTTGCGGCTTCTAATACCTCTACACCATCCATTTTAGGCATTTTAATATCACATAAAACAAGGTCGTAGTCGTTATTTTTTACCTTTTCTAAGCCTTTTAAACCATCTTCTGCATCTTCTACATTATATGCGTCGTTTTCTTCTGAAAGAATCTTAACAAGAACCCTACGTATTGCATCTTCATCCTCTATTACTAATATCTTTGCCATTTTTAATTTTTAAAGCCCAATTTTAAATCTTGTTCTAAAATAGATCTTTCTATCATCATTTAAAACAAAAGCTGTTTTTCTTTCTAAATTTCTTAATGTGTTTTTACGTCCTGCATAACCATAGAACGATATATGTTTAGTGATATTATATTGATATCAAATTGCTATAAGCGAAACTGCTGAACCAGAATCTTCATCATCTAGACTACATTTTTTTGAATGCTAACAAAATAGCCGTCTAAAAACACTCCGGTACTTATTCTATTATTATTTTTAAAATGATACTTTATGGCTATTTTTTAGGGATCTCAACGACATAAGACGAATTCTTATGAAACCTTTTGCTATAACATAATTAATGGCAACATTACTAGTAAACCTGTAACACTATTACATGTTAGCCCAAAAGTAACCTATGGGGTTTTGCCATATCTTTTTAAGACCTCTTTAAACAACGCAACAGTATAATTTAATCTAAAATCTTCATCTTCTATTCCTATAAAAAATTAGATACTTATCATGGAGTTACTATTTTTACAACATACTAATCTCTATTCATTTTTAATACGTATCCTACATTTAGGTCTATAAAATGTAAATTCTTTAACTCACTATTTTCAAAGGGAAAACATCTATTTACACTTTAATCTATAGAATTATACTTAATACCAGCTATAAAATAATTGTCCTTTTTTATTTTAATAGGTGCATTTACCAAGAACCGATATCTAATTTTTTTTATTTCAGAACTATTCTCAGGTATCAATGTTTATCCTTATACGTACAATATATGTACCTTGAGATAGACAACAATTTATTAAAAAAACGAATATATAAATCCTTCTTTTTATACAATTATCTATCTCTCTATTTTTAATTACTCTTGAAATCCTTGAGAAAACAGACGTACATCTCTTTGTGGAAAAGGAATGCTAATTCCATGTTCTTTAAATTTTGCATTTATTTCATACCGCATATTACTTTTAATTACAGGATCCGCATAGCTATCATTTGTAAAAAAATTTAATGAAAAAAGTAGTGCAGAATCTCCAAAATCATCAAACAAAACAAAAGGTTTTGGTTTTTTTAGCACTTCTGCCTGTGACAGTGCCACCTCTTTTAATAATTGCATTACCAAATCTACGTCACTACCATACGCAACGCCTATGTTAATACACTCTCTTGTTGTTTTATGATTTTGCGTGTAGTTATAAATGCTGTTGGTTAAAAAAATATGATTAGGAATTACTATTACCTTGTCATCTCTTGTAAGTGCTCTTGTAGTGCGTAAACGAATTTCAAAAACACGTCCAACTTTACCCTCTACTTCGATAATATCGCCAACGTGTAAAGATTGATCTAAAATAATTAGTATTCCTGAAATAATATCTTGAAACAGGTACTGTAACGCAAAACCAAGTCCTACAAATAATGCAGCGGAAGCTGTTAGCAGTACTGTTAAATTAACTCCAGATGCATGTAATATGGTTACTACAGCTAAAATATAAAATAAATATTTTAAAAACCCAAAAATACTTTCGAACTTGTTTTTGTCTTCTGTTGGTAGTTTAGTAGTAACTAGCTTATGAATAAATTTTAGAATGTAGGTCACAATAACTAAAACAATAATAACTGTTAATATTGTTTTTATTGTAATACTGACCGACTCGCTATCATATATACTATAGTTTAAAAAAAATTTAATGCCATCTATACTATCTTTTATTTGATTCATATTAATATTTAAGCCACTTAAACAATTCTTTATATGTAGGCTTTTTTCCATACATTAAAATACCCACTCTATATATTTTTGCTGCTAACCATACAATTCCTATAAATGTAATAATTAAAAAGAAAATAGACGTTATTAGTTGCCACAGAGGAACTCCGCCATCTCCTATACCGTTAGGTAATCTCATCAACATTACAATAGGCGATGTTAGCGGAAATAAAGAAAACCCAACAGCTATTGGCCCATGCGGATTATCAAACACCGAAAAAAAACCCACATAAACTGCTAACATTAAAGGCAGTATTACAGGAAATATAAATTGTTGTGTATCAGTTTCATTATCTACTGCTGCTCCAATAGCTGCGTAGATAGAGCTGTAAATTAAATACCCTAATATAAAATAAACTAGAAAAAAGCAGATTAAGTTTAACCATGGGATATTAATAATTTCTTTAGCGTACAATTTCATGGAATCATCCATAGGAATAGATGAAACTTCTTCTAAGCCGCCAGATGGCAATTTTGAAACTGTACTAAGACTAGCTATATCTACATTAAAAACAAACACTGCTATTGTTAATAAAATTGAGGCTGATACTACCCATATTATAAACTGTGTTATCCCAGCAAATGAAGTTCCAATTATTTTCCCCATCATTAACTGAAATGGCTTTACAGATGATATAATTACCTCTATAATTCTGCTTGTTTTTTCTTCTATAACGCTACGCATTACAAAACCTCCATAAATAATTATAAACATCATTATAAGATATCCAAAAGCTCCACCTATAATAGCTTTTAAAACATTTGCGCCTTTTACATTTTCTTCTCCTGTGAAATTAGCTGTACGAACTTCAAATGACTTTTCTATCTTAGAAAAATCTTCTGTAGACAAGCCCATATTTAAAAGTCGGTTCTCTCTCAATCTTGTTTTAAAAATAGTTTCTATACTATTTAGAATGTTTGCATTTGGAGATTCTATTGAATAAAAATAAGACGTGCTTGCCACTTTTTCCAAATCTTTGTGATAAGGAATATACAACATTCCATAATACTCTAAACCTACAACAGAGTCTTTTGCTTGTTGCAAACTAAGGTCATTAAAGTTTACATATGCTGTATTTTTTGTACTTAAAAAATCTGTAGAAAAGTAATCACTTTCATTTAAAACAACTATTGTTCTTTGGTCATTATCATTGATTGTAGCCAAATATGCTACCAACAAAAACATACCTACCATTAAGAATGGTGTTAAGAAGGTCATAACTACAAAAGATTTATTGCGAACTTTTGCCAAATACTCACGCTTTATAATCAACAATAACTTATCCATGAACTCTTTGGTTTTTTTCTTCTATAGCTTTAATAAAAATATCATTTGCAGAAGGAATGGTTTCTGCAAAATGTGTCACATTTGCTCTTGTAGCTATATAGGTTAAAAAATTTCCTGTATGACTGGTTGGTAATTGTAATGATAGCTCTAACTGACTTTCATTTTTATAGTACTCAGAATTTCTAATGTTAAATTTAGACGTAAGTTCTTTTAAAAGAGCTTCTGGATTCTCTACTTCTAAACCTACATTAAAAATATTGTTTTTATAAGCTTTTTTAATAGCCGATAATTTACCGTCTACTATTTTTTCTGATTTATGAATCAAGGCGATGTACTCACATAACTCCTCCACAGATTCCATTCGATGGGTAGAAAATATAATAGATGTTCCTTTCTCTTTTAACTCCAAAATTTCTTCTTTAATTATATTGGCATTAATAGGATCAAAACCACTAAAAGGCTCATCAAAAATTAGCAATTTAGGCTCGTGTAAAACTGTTACTATAAATTGTATTTTTTGCGCCATTCCTTTAGAAAGCTCTTGTATTTTCTTCCCCCACCAATCGCCTATCTCCAACTTATCAAACCAGAATTTGAGTCGTTTTTTAGCTTCAATTTTAGACAAACCTTTTAATTGCGCTAAATACAAAGCCTGCTCTCCCACTTTCATACTTTTATACAAACCTCTTTCTTCTGGCAAATATCCAATTGTAGAAATATGGTGTGGCTGTAGCAATTCTCCATCAAAAATAACTTCCCCAGAATCTGGATAAGTTATTTGATTTATAATTCTGATTAAAGTGGTTTTTCCAGCGCCATTAGGACCTAACAAACCGTAAATACTATTTTTAGGAATATGTAGCGAAACTTTTTTAAGTGCTATGTGGTCTCCAAAACGTTTTGTAACCTCATTAGCCTCCAAAATATTGTTCATGCAAGCAATTTTTTCAAAGATATAGAAATGCTTTCTAAGACGTTTGTGGTTTTAGCTTTTTATTATTAATTCTCTTTTCCTAAGTTATTGAAATAGCATACACTAAAAACAGAATTATTTTAATGAAGCTATTCAAACTTTTTGTTCAGGACCAATAATTTAAGATTTTATACTGTGAAAAATATATTTTTAAATACTATAACTACAAATATCGTATATAAAAAGAGTGAAATTTGAAGGTAAAATAAAAATATTGAATAACTTATGATAGTAATTTTTAAATAAATTAAATTGTTTAACTTTATAAATAAATGTTTTGGTTGGATTTTTGAAGCTTTTTGTTTATGAAAGAAATGTTACGAGTTCTGTTTTTTTGTTTTGCTATAACTGCAACTGCGCAAAAAGAGTTAGTACTAAAAAAAGGTATTATAATAGACTCAGTTAAGCTAAGTAATTCCACTTCCGAAAGTTATTCATTGTACCTCCCTAAAAAGTATGACACATCAAAAAAGTGGCCTATTATTTTTGTTGTTGATCAACAAGGAAATGGGGCTGGTGTTTTAAGTTATTTTAAAAAAGATGCAGAAGAACAAGGGTATATTCTAGCAGCTTCTAATAACACTAGAGATTCGTTATCTACTTCGCAAAATATATTAGTATTTAATAGAATGCACGAAGTTATGCTTTCTTTTTTTTCTATTGATAAGAACAGAGTATACACAGCTGGTTTTTCTAAAGGAGCAAGATTGGCTTCTGCAATTCCAGTTTTTATCAAAAATATAAAAGGAGTTATCTCTTGTGGTGCAGGTATTCATAATATTGAATTTGCAAATAATCAAAAAAACCTTTACCACTTTATTGGTATCGTAGGTAAGGAAGATTATAAATACCCAGAAATGCTAAAACTAAATAGAAGTTTAAATCTTTTGAAGTTTCCAAATAAATTATTGGCCTTTAATGGCGGTGAAGCATGGCCCTCTGAAATATACATAAAAGAAGCACTGCAAATACTTAACCTATCTTCAATGGCTAAAGGGTTTGTTCCCAAAGATAGTATTTATATACAAAATGCATACAACAAAGATATAAGACAGCTAAAAGCATTAAAAGAGGCATATAAACTGTTAGATTTAGAAAATGCGATTAACAAAGCAATAGCTATATACAAACCTCATTTAAGCGTAGACAGCTTAGTTAATGAAAGGAAAGCATTACAGAAACAGAAGCTTTATAAAGAATTAAAAAGAAACCGAAGAGCAACTTTTTTTAATGAAAACCTCCTAAAAGAAGAATACTTATATGCAATAGAGGAAGATATTGAGACCTATAATTTCAATAATTTGGGTTGGTGGAATTACCAAGTTGGAAAAATTAATGAACGTATCACTAATAAAAATTTGGCAACCCAACAAATGGGAAAAAGACTTTTGGGGTATGTAAATGCATTAACAAATGAAACCATTAAATCTATAGAGGCAGAAAAACAGTTAGACCAACAAGCTTTAGATTTCTTATGGATGTTAAAAACAATTGTTAGTCATAAAGAATACAGTAATTATTTAAAAATAATAGCGAGTAGCGCTAAAAATGAGGATTTTGAAACAGCATTGTTTTATTTAGAAGAACTTTTAAAAAATGGTTTCACAGATAAAACCAAACTGTATGGCATAGAGCATACAAGCCTGCTTAAAATTACTCCAGAATATAACACCATAGTTTCTAAATACTTAAAAGAGGCAAGGTATGAGGTTATAGGAGAATAAGTATATTTTAATAAAGCTGAATTAAGGTTGTTAGTTTAGGCTATGGCTGTTATTTTCAATGCCTTTTTTAGAAGTAATAAAGACCATTGTAAAAGCATTAAAATAGGAAAAAAATCATCTCTTCAAAGGTCATTAAAAGCATGCCAATAGCTATAACACCCGTTCAAGAAAAAATAGTTATGCTTAGAAAGCTTAATCCTAACAATAATAAACCTACAATTATATTGGTTATTTTAGACCAATTTCTGTCTTTCATATATTTTATTAAAAGTATTTCTAGAGCAAAAATTAAAAAACCATTCGTAGATTTTGAATTTTTATTAATAATAGCATCCAAGGCAACAGTTTTTTTAGGTTTTAAAACTTGCATTAGCAATGTACAGGTACACCTATCTATCCAAAATAATCTACCATATCCTAAAGTAACAATTATGAGACCACCCAGTGCGGGGCCAATAGAAAAACCATAGATTTATAACTAAACGTATAAGTATTATAGATTTTGTTTTATTTTCGGGTTTACCATACACACTTAGCGCAACAAAACAGTAAGCTTAAAGGCATCTGCAATTGCCATAAAAATAAATATTTCACTACAAATAGACCAAAAGTTGTTAAATAACTAAAGGTTAATAAAAATCACACCCTAAGTAATCAACATAACCTTATAGGCATCAAAAATATCGGTTAGCTTACCACCTGTCCTGGTAACTACTAATGAGCCAAGCTCAAAACTGGCTTTAACGCTACCAACATTTTCTAATGTTAGCCCTAAATTCTGAGTTAAATAAAGTTAAAAAACAGAATTACCGTAGTACCTGCTCTATTTATATGCGTAATTAAAACAAGCCACCAAACTTCTTTGGAAAGTCCTTTAAAATTAAGGTAGCTTTTTTTAATTGTTAACATGCTAAATGAAAAAAGCCTGACGGTATCAGGCTTTTTTTTATAATCAAAATTAATTTTAATTTTAAATATAGAAATACTGGAACCATTTTTTTGGATACATGCAAATACTTTTTAAAATTGAAATTAATAACATCTTATACAAAGCTAATTTAAAAAAGTGTTTGTTGTATTTTTGTTTAGAAAATTAATATTATTAATTTGATTATAGGAAGTAGCACTGTTTTGTAATAATTTATACATAAGTTGAGTTTAAATTTATTTAGCTACAAGCAATAGACTAAGTACAATTAAAAAATAAGCAGCAATTTTGCACTCAGTACTTCTGCTTCCTTATATAATATTTATTGCTATTTTTTAAAAAATAAATATAACCAAGTTTTGGTTATATGTTGTATAAAAACACTAAACAATGAAATATATACTCCTTGCACTTGTTCTTGTTACCCTAGGATGTAATGGCAAAAAAAAATACCATGATAAAAAGGAAGTGGTAGTTGTAAACTCTAATGCTGTTAACGATATTATAGCATTTCAGGAAGGGTTAAACAAAAGTTTTAAAGATCCAGAAACATCACCATTACCAGACCGGCACCGTGCAACTTTTGAAGGGTTAGTTTTTTTTACTCCAGATACTAGCTATATAACGCAGGCAAGATTAGTACGTACTCTTGAGGCTATACCTTTTATGATGCCAACAAATACAGATAGAAAAGCGGAAGAAATAGTATATGGTATTGCTCATTTTAATTTAAAAGGAAAACAATATCAATTAGAAGTCTATAAAAGCACCGATGCAGAAGAAGAAGCCAGTTACTTATTTCTGCCTTTTACAGACCTCACCAATGGCAAAGAAACATATATTGGAGGCAGGTATATAGATTTAACGATACCAGATGGAGATTTATTACTAATAGATTTTAATAGAGCCTATAATCCTTATTGTGCTTACAATAAAAAGTACTCTTGCCCTAAAGTGCCAAAAATAAATTCTTTCCCTATAAAAATAACAGCAGGAGTAAAGGATTTTGCTGAAAATTAAAAAATCCCAACATTAAGTTGGGATTTTTAGCTTAGTAGTAGTAATTATTTTTTACCAAAGTGCTCTAAGTGCAGTTACATCAATGCTAGAAAACTCTCCAGTCTCATTGGCACTGAAACAAGCTCCCATAATTGAGTTTCCGTCGATACCAGTTCTCCCTGGTGTACCAGGAATACGTATCGCACCTACCCCTGCTTGTCCTTCGTTTGAAATATCAACTCCAGCTTCATTAAATCTTGGGCATCCAGATAATGTTCTATTAAAGAAATCAGTATGCCTAAAGCCTATACAATGTCCCATTTCATGTGTAATTACATGCTCTACAACATCAGCTCCAAAATTAACAGTAGTTAAGTCTATGTTAATAGTTCCATGAGGAATGTTTACGACTCTAAAAGGGTTAAAAAGCCAACTTCTTCTCGGGAAGCCTGCAACTCCTCCAGCTCCGCCTAAATCAGCGTTTTGCAATAAAATATCTACTCCTCTTAAAGATTGCTCTCTTATAAGACCCACATTAGCGCCTGTTCTTCCACCTGTATTCGTAGAAGGGATCACTCTTTCAAAACTAATTCCAAGATCAAGGTCGTTATAGTTTTCAATAGCAGCATCTAAAGCTGCAGATATTTGAGTGTCTCCAAGATCAACTAGTATTCTTCTAAAGCGATCATACCTATACGGCGAATTATAGGCAATTTGATAAACATTTGGGTCCGCAATTACAGTTGTCCTATATTGGCTTGTTCTAGACCCATCTTTAGTTAAAGATTGTTCAGGAATCATATCCTTTAAATACTCAGCTTTTATTTCAATATCACCTTCTAAAAGATACGTAGTGTAGGTCTCTTTAGATAAAGGATTCACATTCTCATAAATTTCTACAGGACTACCAGAAAACCCTAATTCTTGTAAATAAAATACATCCTGCTCAGGAATACTATGACTTTCTAAAAGCTTAGATTCTATTTTGTTTCCTGACACGAAAACTTCTTCTTGGTTTGTAGGATCTATTGTTTCGTTTTCTTTAGTACAACTATTGAATAGAACTAGTAAGAAACTTGCTAAAAATAATTTTCTCATATTTTTTTGTTTTTAGTGGATTAATAATTATAAAATTAAGAAAAAGTACTACTTAATTAACATGAATAATGTTAATACTTTGAAAGATAAAAACTTTAACATTACTGCTATTATTATATCTTTTTTATAGGTTTATACTTCTATTTTGAAAAAAAACAGTAAGTTTTTTTAATGGAATGATAATCTAAAATAATAGTGACTTTTTAAGAGCATTAGAATTGTGTAAATAGTAGCAGTAATAATGCTAAATACAAAGAATTTTAAAGGATACTTTTTATACATAAGGACTTTAAAAGGTTTTTTTTTGAAATTTACAGAAGCTTATAGTATGCCGATTTACTGAAAAAAAACAATAAAGCACAGAATAATAATAATAAGCCAAGTCTTTTATCAGAAACAATTCTTTTGCATAAGCCACTAATGGTTCCGAAACATATATTGGAGAGTGCTTGTTCTTTATTACTTAGATTCAATATCTGTAGTAGATATTTTTTCTATTTATAGCGTAAAGCTTGCCATCTTTTTTTAATTATAAATGCATTTGTTGTATTACATGAACATTTAGAAATACTAAAGACGCATGGTTCCTACATCATTGTGGAATTAAAATAGAAAGTACCGTAATTTTCTACAGATTTAAAATTAAATTATTGTATGTCCGTAAATACCCCTAATTAGACATAGAACGCTTATCTTTAGGACTTATTAAGTAAATTATTATGGATAT
>ENA-ORXM01000538-ORXM01000538.1-marine-metagenome-genome-assembly--contig:-NODE-538-length-65191-cov-3.909067_pt1 | contig 65191 bp, 58 predicted proteins | sample MGYA00237867_ERZ511480 | MGnify/ENA primary metagenome ERZ511480 (study PRJEB26309, sample SAMN06266103) | marine metagenome | isolation source: Algal blade | place: United Kingdom:Sidmouth, United...
CATGTTGATATATTGTCACCCCGGCGCCGATTTTGCTGTTGCCGGCGATCACAATTCCCACCGGGTGGGGCAGCCGGAAAGCTGCGCCGATATTGGCCGAAGGATGGATATAACACCCGAATTTGGAAATGCTTCTTCGCCAAAGGATTTTGGCAAGGGCGCGGCGCAATAGCCCGCCCTTGTTCAGCCGGTGATACAGCCGGTATCGAAATGCGAGCGAAAATCCCGGCATAAAGTAATAGCAATATAACAGCGTCATCAAACCGCTCTTCGATACGTTATTTGCTTTCAGGTCTGACCTGATCAATTCCCATAGATTATCAGTCATCGGCTAGCCTGAACTATAGGTAACGTGCTGCCAAGCAACGCTGCCGGCCAAGCCAGGCCGCCACGATAATGGCCGCTGCAGTTAAAGGCTCCAATAATTGATATCATCAGGCAACGTTGCGGGGTTAATGACAGATTTCACATCGATAAGCAGACCGCCTGATTTCAAACGCGATACAAAAGAATCGGGATCCCGCGTATATTGATCGTGATTCACAGCCAACACGAGCACATCGAGATCGGTCATCGCGGACAGATCGCTCAACTTTAATCCATACAGGTCCAGCGCCTCATCAGAGTTTGCGTAAGGATCATGTATAATTGGGGAAATGCCGTAATCATGAAGCTCGGCCACGATATCGGGCACCTTGCTGTTGCGCAGATCGGGAACATTTTCCTTAAATGTCAAACCCAGAATGCCCAGACGCGCAGCTGAAACATCGCCATTTTGTTGCAGCAGAAGTTTCACAATTTTGCGGGCGATATGCTTACCCATATGGTCATTGATCTTACGACCCGCCAGTATGACTTCGGGCCGGTAGCCCAATCTTTCCGCAGCGGTGGTTAGATAATAGGGATCAACGCCGATGCAATGACCGCCCACTAGCCCGGGCGTGAAGGGCAGAAAATTCCATTTCGTACCAGCCGCTTCCAGAACATCGGACGTGCGAATGCCCATCAAATCGAATATCAGCGATACCTCGTTCATCAATGCGATGTTCAAATCCCGCTGCGTATTTTCGATAACTTTCGCGGCCTCGGCCACTTTGATTGATGGAGCAATGTGCAAACCAGCGGTGATAATTTTGGAATATACCGCTGTCACCCGCTCCAACGAAGCTGCATTCTCCGCCGCTACGATCTTGACAATCGATTCAAGCCGGTGGACCTTATCGCCCGGGTTGATGCGTTCGGGACTGTAGCCGAGAAAGAAATCCTTTCCGCGCGTCAGCCCCGACCCCTGCTCCAGCAATGCAGCACATACATCATCGGTAACGCCGGGATACACAGTCGATTCAAATACGACCAGATCGCCTTTGTTCAGCAGCGGTGCAATCAGACGGCAACTGCTGGCGATGGGGCCAAGATCAGGGCGGTTCTCGCTGTCAATGGGCGTGGGGACAGTGACGATCATAAATGTCGCATCTTTGAGATCGTCGGGATCGTCGGTAATCCGCAACGACGATGCCGCCAGTTCGCCGTCCGTTATTTCGTCAGTCCAATCATGCCCGGCCTGCAATGCTTCAACGCGGCGCGTTGATATATCAAAGCCGATCACGCTATCGAACTTAGCGGCAAGCGCCACGGCCACCGGCAATCCGACATACCCTAAACCCAGAACTGCAATTTTTTCAGGCACCAGCGACCTCTCAAATTATAATTGTGATATCCGTTAGAGCCGGAGATGCAAATGTCCAGCGTTCAGTGCGGTCTGCTACAGCTGTAATTTATGCATAATTTCGCGGTTAACTCCACCCACTTCATATTTGGATAAAGCCCTTCGGTATCCAGCTTCGCCCATTTTTTCCCGTAACGCCGCATCCCCGCCTAATTTAAGTATCTTGTCGGCCAGATCCTGCGCATCGCCAACGCGCACCAAAATACCGTTATCATTATCGATCACCGTTTCGCGGCAACCCGGCGCGTCTGTTGTGATAACCGGGCGGCCCATTGCCATCGCTTCGAGCACGCTGCGCGGCGTGCCTTCGCGGTAGGATGGCAACACATACACGCTGGCCTTTTCTATCGCCGGGCGTACATCTTTCAGTTCGCCCAGAAACTCGATACCGTTTTTCTGCCACCCCGCCAATTCTTCTGCAGTTACACAGTCCGGGCCTTCATCCAGAAAGCCGACCAGTAAAAAACGGAAGTCCGGCAGCTGCCGGCGCACAATCGCAGCAGCAGACGCATATTCACGCACGCCTTTATTTCCCAGCAAACGAGATATCATGAGGAATACGGGTTCAGCCGGCAAAGATACGCGCCTGTAGTGTGCCACATCAACGCCGGACCCAGCCACCAGAAAAGCTTTACCGCGATCTGCCAGGCAGCCCGCAGCACAAAAATCTTCCAGATCATCAGGGTTCTGGAAAATAACTTGGCTATTGGCATTGGTAGCGGCGCGATACAGCTTTTGGGAAATATATCTAAGCGCGCTACCTGCCACCCCTGACGCCGGGCTGAACACAAAGCCAAGCCCGGTTACCATCGAAACTGATCTAATCTTTAATGACGCGGCTGCGAGAGAACCCCAGATATTCGGCTTGATCGTATAGCTGATTACCAGATCGGCATCAAAATCGGCAAATACGCGCCGCAATTCGCGGTAATATTTGATATCTGCCATAATTCCCTTGCCGGATCTCTGCATAGATATCGCGTGAGGCTTTGCTCCGAGACCTTTAAGCGCACTGGCAGTTTCCGCATCGATATCAGGCGCGACCGCCAATATCTCATGGCCTGCGCCTATTAAGGATTTAATGAGTGGTGCACGGAAGTTGATAAGCGATGGGGCGATGACGCGATTAACGAAAATTTCTCGTTAATGAATACTATCCTCATCGCTTCACGATAGCTGACAGGCCATCAGTCCTGTATTTCCAACAGGAAGCGTTTGCTGGAGATTATACGGCGCGTCAGTATCCACCTTTTTCTTTGCTTATTTTGCGTCTACATGGCCAAGTAATTTTGAAATGAGCCGATAATCGCAAGCGGCAGCCATTGGAAGTTTTATGCGGAAGAGATTTGTTATAACCGGAGCTTCTGGTCATATAGGGCGCTATCTGACCAAGCTGTGTCAAAATCAAAAGCATCCGTTGTTACTGGTAGGGCGTGATCGCCAAAAGCTTGAGAAGCTTTTCCCGGGGGTTGCGACAGTAGATTATGCGCAGTTGCCGGGCGAACTAAGGCCCAACGATATAATCGTTCATCTGGCCGTTGAAAATAACGATAATAATGACAAGCGTTTATCTCAAAATAATGCCGCCATTCTTTCTGAGGTATTACTAGCTACACACGGCAAGCAAATAGAAAAGCTGATATTTCTAAACAGCTTCCATGCTCTCCCGACGTCAAAGCGAAACCATACTGATTATTCCAGAAGCAAAATTGCATGTTCGGATATGTTGGCTAGGGAAAAAAGCTTTCCAATAAACAGTTTATACATTCCTGCAGTTTATTCGCAGCATTCAAGAGGTAACCTGCGTTTCCTAAATTCAATTCCGCCCTTTGCTAGAAGACTGCTCGCTTCCATCATACGATCTGTGGTTCCGGTGATTTCAGTAGAGAATGTAACGTCGGCGATTTGTCAAATTGCAATTAACACTAATGAAACGCGTAGCAATATTTATCTGTCGGATTCGGTTCGCCGCAATTTTATCTATAGATTTTGGCGGCTAAGCCTTGATATTATTTTTTCTGTTTCGACCATACTATTTGCAAGCTGGCTTATGCTTCTTATTTTTATCGCAATCATTTCCAATTCGCCAGGCGGCGCGATTTTTACGCAATTGCGAGTGGGACGGAATACCGAACCATTTAAATGTCATAAATTTCGTACGATGAAACACGGTACCGAACAAGCGGGCACACATGAAATTTCGGAAAATAGAATTACCGGTGTTGGCCGCTTTCTGCGCCGCACCAAGCTGGATGAGCTGCCCCAAGCCTGGGATATACTTCGCAAAAAGATGTCGCTGATCGGCCCTCGCCCATGCCTTCCCGCACAGAAAGAACTGATTTACGAACGCAAAGTTGTCGGAGTGTTCCATGTTTTACCTGGGGTGACAGGCCTCGCTCAAGTTAATGGAATCGATATGTCCAATCCGTCGAAGCTAGCTGATATGGATGCGCAATATATTGCCCAACAATCAATTATGATTGATATAAAGATTCTATTGGCAACGCTTTTTGGCCATGGCTCAGGTGATCACACGCGCAGTTCATGACAAACGGCCAAGTGATTTGTTGTAAATCTGCATATGTTGGTCCACTACATAATCGATACTAAAGTTTTCGGCAGCGTGTAATCTTGCTCGCTCACCCATAGCCAATCTTAATTTATCGTCTGCAATCAGGATCAAAATCTTTGCTGCCAAATCCTTTGCATCGCCTTTATCGACTAACAAACCTGTTTCATTTGGGATAATTGCATCACGACATCCTGTGACATTCGTAGTTACAACCGGTCGCCCACCCGCACTTGCATCGATTATCGTTTTGGGAAAACCTTCGTTGTAGGAGGGAAGTACAATGATGTCGCTGCTATGAATAACATTTTCAATATCGGCACGATGTGGCTGCCATTGCACGACGCCTTCAGCTGACCAAGTTTCAAGCTGTGCTTTAGAAACAGAAGCAGGATTAGCAGGGTCCGGATCTCCGGTGAGCATGAAATCTGCAGCCACCTGCTCTCGTGACAAGATGCGCGCTGCCTCGACAAATTCATAGACCCCTTTTGTTCGGAGCATTCGGGCTGGCAGGTTAACTTGAAGGCGGACATTGCTTGACCTTGTAGGATCGAAGCTGAGCAAATCTGTGCCAGAGCCAGGAATAATATCAAATGGCTCCACCGAAATCCCGCTTTCCCGGAATAAATCTATATTATCAGAGTTCTGAAAAATTGTATGGGCCAGGTTTCTGTTCAAAGCCAATTTGTATCCAGAAACAACCAGATATCTTATCAATCGAGTGCGCCAATGCTGGTCTATGAACACATGGCCGAGACCCGAAATGGCACTGACGAGTGGAATATCAATTAATCTGGCTATCGCTCCGGCCATGATGATGGGCTTAGCGGTAATTGCATGAATTAGATCAGGTTTTTTTGATTTTATAACTTTAAACAACTTGAGAAATGCCGAAAGCTCCGAAACTAAACTGGATGATCCACGCACCAGAGGCAATTCAATTACCGCAATACCTTCATTCTCTATTGTCTTGATATGCTGGCTGGGAGGACAAATCAGGCTAACTTTAGCACCCAGTACAATTGCCTGTTTAGCGATCGGCAAACGATGCGAGAGAAAAAAACCGGCGTCATTCACCACTATCATGAGATGAAATCCGAACATATTATTTGAAATATTCATAAAAGCTGTGCTCTTGAAATTAACGGCACGTGCTTATCACTGCGCTCCTAGACAGCAACTTTAATTTTTAACAGCGAGCCTTTTCGTGGGGTCGGACGAAAATCAACCTCATCAAAGTCGCCGCAGCGAATAAATATTCATTGCGCGGCGCAGTGATCGATTCGATTGTATGCTTGTTGCTTGCGCGCTATTTTATTACGTAAAAGAAAATGGCGGACACGGAGGGATTCGAACCCTCGAAGGACCGATAGGCCCTTGCCTCCTTAGCAGGGAGGTGGTTTCAGCCGCTCACCCACGTGTCCGCACTTTCGCGCCTGATGGCCCGGCTATCGCGGGGCTATAGCGATGCAATTTCGGCTCTGCAATGCCGCCATGCGCTTTTTTGCCAGAACAGTTTGGCCAAAGCGTTAAAATTACCCGCCTAAGATTGCCAAAGCGCAAGTTTGGCCTCGCTCTGCCGCGATTAGGACTCCAGTCATCGCCGGTTCATTGGCACGCGTGCAGGAATCCCTAGCAAAGAGCGATTACGGGGAGTTTTATGGTTATGGGTACAACAAAAATCTCGCGATACTGGCGCCGGATAAGTCTGGCATTCGCTGCGGCATCGCTGTCGCTCGCGCCTGCATATGCGCAGATTGAAAACGTTGATCCCAACGATATGCTGGTAATTGATGGGCCTGCTGCGCCTGACGGACCTGCGCAACCGCAGCTGCCCGTGGACAACAGCGCACCGGCCGATGCTGGCCCTGCCTACCCCGAGTATCCGGAAGATAATACGCTGCCACCCATTGGAACCGATACGGCACCCGGCAGCCCGGCAGATGCTGATCCTGCACCTTCCGATCCGGCAGCAGATAACCCCGCCGCTGAACCGCCATTGCCAACGCGTAACCAGACTACCTATCAGGAAGATGACCTGATCGGTGCGGCTGAAGGCGTTTTTGGTAAAGGTGCCGAAGGATTGGGCAAGCTGATCCAGAATATCCTGAAAAAACAGGGCGAACCAAACGGCTATATCGTGGGGCGTGAGGCTGGCGGTGCGTTTATTTTCGGCCTGCGCTATGGATCGGGCACATTGTTTCACAAGGTAGAAGGCCAGTTGCCTGCCTATTGGACCGGCCCATCGGTTGGCTTTGATGCAGGCGGAAACGCGGGCAGTACCTTTGTTCTGGTGTATAATCTGTATGACAGCGAAGACCTGTATAAACGCTTCGCATCAGCCGAGGGTGTCGCCTATCTGGTGGGCGGATTCAATGCGTCCTATCTGCGGCGCGGCGATGTGGTGCTAATCCCCATTCGTGTAGGTGCCGGGCTGCGGCTGGGCGCAAATGTCGGCTATATGAAAATGTCCAAGAAGCGCCGCTGGCTTCCGTTTTAAGCGCCGCTGCGCATATCCTCCATGCGCTTGAGATACCGCGCGAGCACATCAATTTCCAGATTGACGCTGCGCCCTGCGGCATAATCGCCAAGCGTCGTGACGGCGGCGGTATGCGGAATGATATTCAGCCCCATCACGGTGCCCTCACTGCCATCGGTAACACTGTTTACCGTCAACGACACACCGTCGATTGTTATCGATCCCTTTGCCGCGACGAAGGCTGCAATCGCATCTGGCACCGCGATCAACAGCCGATGCGAATCCCCGTCCGCTTCCCATTCGGTGACTGTCCCGACGCCATCGACATGACCGGTCACGATATGCCCGCCCAGTTCATCGCCCACTTTCAATGCACGTTCGAGGTTTAGCTTCGCGCCCTGTTCCCATTGGCCCGGCGCGGTGCAATGAAGCGTTTCCGCCGACGCATCAACTGCGAACCAGCCGCCACTGCTGCCGGGATCGGTCCCCTTGTCAATCACCGTCAGACACACGCCCGAACATGCAATCGAAGCGCCAATATCGATAGCGTCCACATCATAGGAACAATCGATGGTGAGCCGCATATCGCCGCGCTGCTGCGCCGTGCGCACAATGCCGACATCTGTGATAATACCTGTAAACATACCGGCATATTTAGGCAGAACGCCTGCGTTCGTAAAGCTCCATACAATCCGGCCGCAGCATCCGGCGATCGGCGAGCGTCCATCGCCCGTGCGCATCGGCCAAATTTGAAAGCCCGATATCACCAATGGAAATGGCATCGCCGCCAATTACAATCGGTGCGCGGTAAAGCAGCAAGCTATCGACCAGATCAGCTTTCATAAATGCCGCCGCTGCAGCGCCGCCGCCTTCGATCATTACCATGTTGGCCGGAATGCCGAAGATAGCATCAGGATTGCCCAATGCGTGCCAACCGGCGGGTGCAGCCTTTCCGGTAAGCAGATAGCGCGCAGGCGTGCGGGCTTCCAATCCCGGCAAGCGGACATCCAGCGCCGGATTATCCGCACGATATGTGCCGCCGCCGACCAAAATGGCATCGTGGCGCGCGCGTTGCAAATGGGTATGCGCGCGCGCCGCGCTGCCGGTAATCCATTTGCTCGCGCCGTCCGCCAGTGCGATTTTGCCATCGAGCGACAGCGCAAGTTTCAACGTCACTGCCGGGCGGCCGCGATTGATACGGATGAAAAAACCGGCAAGATCACGCTGCGCCTGATGCGCCAGCAAGCCATGCTCCACTGCGATACCGGCGTCTTGCAAAATTGCGATGCCCTTGCCTGCCGTGCGCGGATCGGGATCATGCGCCGCAATTATCACGCGCGCTGGCATTGCCGCAGCGATGCTATCCGCGCAGGCCGGGCCGCGCTTGCTGTCATGTGCGCAAGGCTCCAGCGTGACGTAAATATCCGCGCCCTTCGCCGCTGCGCCTGCCTGTGCCAGCGCCATCGCCTCTGCATGTGGGCGGCCCGTGTCCTGCGTCCACCCGCGGCCTATTATGCGGGCGTCTTTTGTGATGATACAGCCGACCGCCGGGTTCAGGCCCGTCTGCCCGGAACCGCGCCTGCCAAGCGCCAACGCTGCCGACATAAACCGCATGGCAAGCGGTGACGCATTATCTGGCGGCAGCGTTATTGCGCTGGCCTTTGCTGGCCATCAGGTGACGGCTGCGGCGGCTCGGGTTCAGCTTTCGCTGCGGCCTCTGCTTTTGCGGCGGCTTCTTCAAACGCCTTCGCGCGCGCTTTGGATTGCGCTTCCATCGCGCGCGCGGTTTCCTCGATCGCCTCGACATCCATTCCGCTCGACCGTGCCAAAGCGCGATATGTTTCACGCTTTTTGCGTTCGGCTTCATCCTTACGCTTTTGCGTTTCGGCCTGCGCTTTCAAAGTATCTTCAAGCGGGCGATCCGCGCGCCAGCTTTCGAAATACATCGGCGGCGGCGGGGGCGGCGTGGAATGGCTCGCCGCATCAAGCTGGAATGCAAGAATAATAAGCGCGGGCGGCAGGCAGGAGAGCAACCAGAACAGCAAATTATATTCGCGGTCCTGACGAATATAGCTGACAATGTCGGTGCCCGCGCCGCTTATCGAAATGTCACGAAAGAAACCCATATTGCATTATTTAAGGTCTCTTTGCGCATTTGGCCAGAGCTAGCCGCGCCTAATTACGCAGTTGTGTGCGCTGCTAATACTTGGCGGGGCTGCCCATCCTTGGTAGAGCGCGGGCGATCAACCCGCCCCGCAATATGCGCGGCCCCAGAAAGCATATAATTATGAGCGAAGCCGCATCTCCCGACGCATCTGCAAAAATACGTACCCGTGTGGCCCCCTCGCCCACCGGCGATCCGCATGTCGGCACCGCGTATATCGCACTGATCAACTATTGTTTTGCAAAAAAGCACGGCGGCGAGGTGCTGCTGCGGATTGAGGATACCGATCAGGCGCGATCAACCCGCGAAAGCGAAGATGCCATCATCGCCGCGCTGAAATGGCTAGGGCTTGATTGGGATGAAGGGCCGGACATTGGCGGGCCAAACGGGCCGTACCGCCAATCGGAACGCAGCGCGATATATACCGAACATTGCGATCAGCTGCTGAACGAAGACAAGGCGTTCAAATGTTTTTGCACCGCCGATGAATTGACCGCCATGCGCAAAGACCAGATGGCGCGCAAGAAACCGCCGCGCTATGATGGCCGCTGCCTGAAACTGTCGGGCGAAGAAGTGGCCGCCAAAGAAGCCGCGGGCGAACCATTTGTGATTCGGATGAAAATTCCTGAAGACGGCGTCTGCACAGTGCAAGATACGCTGCGCGGGGAGATCACCTTCGAATGGCAGGCAGTGGATATGCAGGTGCTGATGAAATCGGATGGCCTGCCGACATATCATCTTGCCAATGTGGTTGACGATCATTTGATGGGCATCACCCATGTTATGCGCGGTGAGGAATGGATCAGTTCAGCGCCGAAGCATCTGGCACTTTACGATTATTTCGGATGGGACGCGCCGGAACTAACGCATCTGCCGCTGCTGCTCAATCCCGACAAATCGAAACTGTCGAAACGCAAAAATCCGACGAGCATATCCTATTATGAGCGCGCTGGATTTCTGCCCGAAGCCATGGTCAATTTTCTGGGGCTGTTCATCCAGTCATCGGGTGAGGATGACGAGAAAAAGACGCTCGATGAATTGATCGCCGATTTTGACGTGAAGAATATCTCGCTGGGCGGCTCGGTGTTTGATGTGTCGAAACTCGATTGGCTTAACGGGCGATATCTGCGCGAAGATTTAAGCGATGCCGAGTTTCTGCAGCGGGTGCGCGATTGGGCGCTGAATGATGAATATCTGCTGCCGATTGCCGAAATGGCCAAGTCGCGCATCACCAAAATGTCCGATCTCGGCGCGCTCACCGCGATGTTCTTCATGAACCGGATCGACACGCAAACGGCGGAAAATCTGCGCGACGGGATGAAGCTGGATACGCTGCAACAGCGCCAGTCCTATCACCTGATCCTGTCGCAGTTCGATGCGCTGCCGGTTTGGAATAAGGATACCGTCAGTGCCGTGCTGAAAACAACATCGGAGGCGCTGGAGGTAAAGATGAAAGATATGGTCCGCGGGCTTTTCCTTGCCGTTACCGGGTCCGCGCAGGGCGTGCCGATGTTCGATGCCATCACGCATCTGGGCCGTGATATTATGCGAGAACGGCTGCGCCACGCGCTGGAACTGCTTGGCGCGCCGACGAAGAAAGAGGCAAAGGCGTGGGAAGAATTGCTGTAGCCGGTGGCGGCAGGCCGCTGTTATATGTAGTGATCCGCTGTGGGCCACTGGACCCGCTGACATAATGGGCGGTCCCCCACTACACGAAAGCTGGTTGAAGCTGCTGCGCGAAGAATGTGACGCCGGTTATATGGCGGAACTGCGACATTTTCTAGCCGCCGAAAAAGCATCCGGCAAAATAATCTATCCGCAATCCAGCCAGTGGTTTCGCGCGCTTGATCTATCGCCGCCGGAAAGCACCCGCGTTGTCATTCTGGGGCAGGATCCCTATCACGGGCCGGGGCAGGCGCACGGGCTGTGTTTTTCCGTCCCGCATGGCGTACCGCCGCCGCGCAGCCTGAAAAACATTTATACAGAACTGGCGCAGGATCTGCATATACCGCCGGCTGCTCACGGCAATCTGGAACATTGGGCGCAGCAGGGCGTGCTGCTGCTGAACAGCGTCTTGACTGTCGAGGCGCGTCAATCCGCTTCGCATAAAGGCAGGGGGTGGGAACGGTTTACCGACGCCGTCATTGCCCGGATCGCACAGCGCGACCAACCGGCGGTGTTTCTGCTGTGGGGCGCATATGCGCAGAAGAAAGCAGCATTCATCAACAGCGTGGAGGATGGCGGACGGCATCTGGTGTTGCAAGCTGCGCATCCCTCCCCGCTCGCAGCGCATAAAGGCTTTTTCGGATGCAGGCATTTTTCACGCTGCAATGATTTTCTGGTGCAGCACGCAGGGCGCCCCATCGATTGGGCGCTGCCGCCTGCTATGGATTAACGCAGCGCAGGCCCCTCGGTTTCGGCTATCTCGGTTAACTGTTCCGCGCCGCGCAGCGTATCGGGTTGATATTCGGGAACAATCACACCCAGCAACGCGATGGCTTTGGCCCGCTCACCGTGTTCGATATGGATATCAAGCGTGTGAAGATGTGCTTCCAGCTCGTCCCAAGGCAAAAACTTTTCATGCGCTTTCATGATCCGCTCATGCCCCGTTTTGTCGGCATCTGCATCGATCAGCAATTCTTCATACAGCTTCTCACCCGGCCGTAGCCCAATCTCGGTAATTTCGATGTCGCCATCGGGGTTTTCCGGTGACCGCACCGAAAGCCCCGACAGATTGATCATCGATTTTGCAAGATCGGCAATGCGAATGGATTTGCCCATGTCGAGCAGGAACACTTCGCCGCCGCCAGCCATTGCGCCTGCCTGCACCACCAGCTGCGCTGCTTCGGGTATTGTCATGAAATAGCGGGTAATGCGCTGATCGGTCAGCGTTACAGGCCCGCCGCTGCGAATTTGCGCCAGAAAGCGCGGCACGACCGAACCGCTCGACCCCAGAACATTGCCAAATCGCACCATGGCAAACACCGTTTTTTGACCGGGCTTGGCGGCAAAAGCCTGCAGCACGAGTTCGCATGCGCGTTTCGTCGCGCCCATTATATTGGTCGGGCGCACGGCCTTGTCAGTGCTGATCAAAATGAATTTGGCGATACCGGCCTGCTCTGCCGCCCGTGCCATATTGAATGTGCCGAAGATATTATTGCGCAGCCCCGACAGCGGATTGCTCTCCACCAATGGCACATGCTTATATGCAGCAGCGTGGAATATCACCTCGATGGGCCATTTGTGAAACAACCGATTTACCTGATCGTGGTTTGCCAGATTCACCAGCTGCGGTATGATAGCGATATCCGCAAACTCCGCATCTTCGCGCAGCTCGTTTAATTCCTGTTCGATCAAATACAGCGCCAGTTCGGACATTTCGGCGAGGATCAACTGTTTGGGTTGATGCCGGAATATCTGGCGGCAAAGCTCGCTGCCGATTGATCCTCCGGCACCGGTGATCATCACCGTGCGGCCCGCGATTGACTGTTGAAGCAAGCTGTTGTCAGGGTTCACTGCAGCACGGCCGAGCAAATCTTCGATTGATACCGCGCGCAAATCGCTGACTTGCACCTCGCCATCCAGCATCTTTCCAACGCTGGGCAGCACTTTTACAGATACCGATAATTCGCTGAGCCGCCGGACGATTTTCTGCGTATGTTGCCGCCCGGAATTGGGCATGGCGATCAATACGTCGGTGATCTTGTTTTGCGCGATGGCATGTTCCAGATCGTCACCGGCAAATACCAGCTTGCCATCAATACGCTGGCCGATCAGATTGGCGCTGTCATCTGCGTAACCGATAAGCCGCGATGCCCCATCATGGCGCAGCGACGCCGCCAGTTGCCGGCCCGAATTGCCCGCGCCGTAAATTAAAACACGTTTGAATGATTGCGCCCGGCTGCCCGTATCGAGCAGATCCACCAGAACGTAACGCATTACAATCCGGCTCAGCGCCAGCCCGCCAAAGAAAAGGATCGGATGGATGGCAGCAACGGTGCGCGGAATGCCTGCAATACCGTATAGCCCGAAAATAACGAGGATCGGCATCGCAAACCCGATACTGGCTTTGAACAGCGACAGCAGCGTGCCCGAGCCGGCAAAGCGAAACACCACAAGATAGACATTGGAAAGATACGCAATCGGAAACCAGATCGCGAGCGCCGTCAGGGTAAAGATCAGCACAGGGCCTGCCCCCAGCTGCCATTCGCCGAGACGTAGCGAAAAGGATAGCTGCGCCGCCGCAATGCAAATCAACGCATCGATGAATATCACCAACAGGCGTTTATACACCCGGTCCAGCGCCAACAGATCACGCGCGCGATTGAGAAAAATATCCATCATTTCGGCAGAGCCTTTAATCACCAATTTACCTTTCAGCAATCTGAATTAGCCCCATCATATTCGCAGCAAAGCACCGGTTAACCTAGATTATACAAAATATTACAGCCTATTGCGTTGCCGAAGCGTCCGGCAAGTTTCCGGCCTGTTCTAAAGATGACCCATCACATTGCGCCAGAGCGACCTCATCTCGTTTCGCTGTCACGCTGACCGCCAATCGGCTGCGACGAATGCTATTTCGCAATTTTATTCACAGTATGAGAAATTATTGATGCTTTAACCTTTGTTAAGGTCGCGATTGAACATTCGCTCTATTGCAATGATTGCGCCAAATTCCGTCAGGTTACATATTGGCAATCATTGTTGTTTGTCCGATATGGCGGCGATCGGAATCTAAAGGCACAATTCATGGAAATACCAGTTCGCGAAACTGAAATAGCGACAGGCAAGCCACTCGATTTTCCAGTCGTGGCTGTAGGCGGATCGGCGGGCGGGCTGGAGGCGTATCAACAGCTTTTTTCCAATGCGTCATCTGACCAGAATATCGCCTATGTCCTGATCTCTCATCTTGATCCTACGCATGATAGTTTGCTCGGCGAATTACTGGGCAAGCGCACCGATCTGAACGTGGTCAATGCAACCGATGGCTGCATGCCGGAACCCAACACCGTTCATCTGATCACGCCCGATCAGGAGATGGCGATAGAAGACGGCGTTTTGCGTTTGCGTGATTTTGACGAACCGCGCGGGCAACGGCGGCCGATTGATACATTTTTCATCAGTCTGGCAAAAGATCAGGGGCGCAACAGCGGCTGCATCGTTTTATCGGGCACCGGGGCAGACGGCACGGAAGGTCTGCGCGCAGTGAAATCCTATGGCGGCCTGACGATCGCGCAATTGCCCGGTGATGCCAAATATGCAGCAATGCCGGCCAGCGCAGTCACAACCGGGCTGGTCGATTTGATCCTGCCAGCGGAAAATATGCCGCAGCTATTGTTCAACTATTTCCAGAATGGCGATCTGGCCGCAATTGGCAAGGATGATGAGGAAAACTCCTTTTTCGATTTGTTCCTGCACGTAATCCGGCAGCGCACGGGATATGATTTCACCAATTACCGACAGTCATCAATATTGCGACGAATACGCCGGCGAATGCAGGTGCTGGGCGTTACCAGTGAGCGTGACTATGTCGACAAGATGGTGTCCAAGCCATCCGAAGCCGATCAACTGTTCAACGACATTTTGATCAACGTGACGGAATTTTTCCGCGATCCTGAAATGTTCGATAAGCTCAGCCGCAAAGCGATCCGGCGGATTGTGGAAGGCAAACGGGACGGCGACACTATCCGTGTGTGGGTGCCGGGTTGCTCCAGCGGCGAAGAGGCCTATTCGCTGGCGATCCTGCTGTTGGAACAATGCGAAAAGAACGGCATCAATCCGGAAATTTCGGTGTTCGCAACCGATATTGATCCCAATATGATAGCGCGCGGAAAAGCGGCAATCTATCCGCTTGCTGCGATCAAGCCCATGCCGGAAGAATTGCGCGACAAATATTTTGAACCTGATGGCGATAAATATGCGCTGTCGAAAAAAGTGACGTCGATCGTCAAATTCTCGCGGCACAGCCTGATTAAAGATCCGCCATTTTCAAAACTCGATCTGGTATCTTGCCGCAACCTGCTGATCTATTTTTCGCGCGAGTTGCAGGAAGATGTGTTGCCGATTTTCCATTATGCGCTGAACCCGGGCGGTTACCTGTTTCTGGGGCCGTCGGAAACTTTGGCCGATCGTGCGGCTTTGTTCAAACCAATCGATAATAGCGCAAAGATTTTTCAGCGCGCCGAGGTGGAAACGCCGAGAGTAAATCTGCCTATCGGCGATCACGGCGATGGCGAAACCGCGTTTGACGCCGCCCGGCAACATAAGAGCGATATGAAGGCCAGACCCGATCTGCTCGCTGTGGTCAAAGAGACTGTGAGCAAAAATTATCTGCCGCCGCACATGTTGCTTGATCCTGTCGGCGGTATTCGGTTCATGTCAAAAGACGTGGGCAGGTTTGTCCGGTTTAATGACGGGCCGCCGCCCAGCAATCTATCCCATCTGGCCGATGCCGCAATGCGCCTGGTGATAGAATCGCTGCGTTCAGCCGTTTCCAAAGAACCCGGCCGGCGCCATAAGGCCGTCGATGTCGCCATCGAATTCGAAGCCGCCGACTTCAAATCGGTTACTGTGATAGCAGAACGGTTTGGCCGAAAAGACCTGCTGATTGTATTTTCCGCATCGGACGGCAACGCATTGACGGACGATGATGGAAATAGCCTGAATGTGCTTGCCCCGCTCAATTACGGGCGCGAGATGCAGGAACTAAAAACCAAGCTTGGCGTGGCGGAACAGGAATTGCGCACTACGATCGAGGAACTGGAGACATCGAATGAAGAGCTAAAAAGCTCTAACGAAGAAATGATGTCAATGAATGAGGAGCTGCAATCCGCGAATGAGGAACTGACCACTGTAAATGATGAATTGCAGAACAAGATAGCGCAGCTTGCCGACGCAAATACCGATATCGCAAACTATCTCAGCAGTACAGAAATCGCAGTCATCTTCCTGAACCCCGATTTCAGCATTCGGGATTTCACACCCGCTGCCAAAGAATTATTCTCGTTCACCGATACAGATCGCAACCGGAAGCTGCACACCTTTTCAGGCAAGATCGATGGCAGCTGGCTTGACGAGGCAACAGCCACCGCGATGGAATCGGATGCCAGTGTGGAGATTGATCTGATAGGCAATGATGGTTCCACATATCTTACACGTATCATGCCATATATTACCGCAGACAGGGAACGAGACGGTCTGGTTGTCACCTTCGTCAATGTCACCGATTTGACCAAAAGCAATAATGATCTGGCCAACGCACGGACAAAATTGCACGCGCAGGTAGAGGAATTGCAGGAAATTTACCGCATGTCGCCACAGGGCATGGGGATGTTTGACACTCAGAAGAGATATGTCCGCGTTAATCGGCGGCTTGCCGATATAAACGGAGCATCAATCGAATCGCATTACGGATTAACGACCCGCGATATCGTTCCCGGTCTGGCCGATATTATCGAAACCCCGATGGACACTGTGATGGAAACAGGGAAGCCGATACTGGGCCAGATTGTGATAGGGCCGACACCGGCAAATCCAGAAGAAGACCGGGTGTTTGAGGTCGACTGGTTTCCGGTCGCGGTGGAGGGGCATGTTGCATCAATCGGTGTGTGTGTTCGAGATATAACCGAATATCGCGAAACAGAGGAAACCCTGCGCCGTGTGATGCGCGAATTGCAGCACCGTGTGAAAAACATGCTGGCCAATGTCATTGCGCTGGTACGGATCACCAAGCGCGGTAATGCCCCCATCGCCGCGCGGCTCGATACATTGTCGCAGCGCATAGCATCGCTCGCCAAAACGCATGACATTTTAACGCAGGCGAATTGGAAGACTACGTCGATCAGCAACATTCTGGAAACCGAGCTTACCGCTGTCTACGGCAAAGAACGGATCAGGCTGAAAGGGCCGGACGTGCAATGCGGTTCAAAGGCCACATTGGCACTGGCGATGGCTTTCCACGAATTGGCGACCAACGCGGTGAAATATGGCGCGCTGTCACGCGACAAGGGCAAGGTATTGGTAACATGGAAGATACAGGATGAAGGCGACGGCAGACGGCTGCGTATCGAATGGGAGGAATCCGGAGGGCCGGCGGTCTCCGCACCTGGAGAGCAAGGTTTCGGCACGTCGTTGATCGATGCCAACATCTCACGAACGCTGGAAGGGAACCTCTCGCGCGAATTTGAACCATCGGGCTTGATATGTGTAATTGATGTTGGACTGACGCAGATTAAAGACACCAGGGATGACGCTGATGACGAAGAAGAAGGATTGCCGAATCCTTTTCGTTGAGGATGAAGTGCTCGTAGCGATGGAGGCTATGATGATGCTTTCAGACATGGGCTACGACAATGTTGATGACGCCAGCAGTCTGCACACGGCGATGGAACTGGCAGAGACGAGAGAGTATGATCTCGCAATCTGCGATGTGAACCTCGACAGCAAATCCAGTTTTCCCGTAGCGCGCATTTTACAGGATAAGGGATGCCAACTTATCTTTGCCACCGGATACAGCTATGATGAGCAACTGTTCGAAGAATTCGACGCGCTGCTTTTGAAAAAGCCTTACAATGATGCAACGCTGAAGGCATCTATTCAAAAGGTGCTGGCCGCCGCCGACTGAACATTGCGGGCTATGGCGTCACGCTGCCCGTAGTGCCGCGCTTTGCAATGTCAGCTTTCCCCGTCGGTCGCATTGGAGACAATAGCGGGTGCGGTAAACCCGTGCATAATGGTCGACACCAGAATCGTGAAAGCCACCGTCGCCCATAATACGCCAATGCCGGAAATTTGCGTCTGCGTTGCTGCATAGGCGAGGTAGAATATCGATCCCACTCCGCGCACGCCATAAAAGGAGATAACGGCTTTTTCCCGCCATGGTGCGTCATGACCGATCAGGGAAATCGCCCCTGCCGCAGGACGAAGTATAAATATCAGCATCAGTCCGATTAACATCATCGGCCAGGTAATATATTCCCACATTACCGGCAGCGTCGCGCCAAGCAGGATCAGCATCAATGCTGTGATGGATTGCTCGATACTTTCAGAAAAATGGTGCAGCTGTTTGTGATATTCATGCTGCGATTCAATCTGCCGCATCACCAGCCCCATGATGAAGACCGATATGAAGCCATATCCCTCAGCGATTTCGGCCAGCCCATATGTCGCAAAAATTGCCGCCAGCGCCAGCACGCCCAACCCTTGATCGGCCAGCGCATTATCCCGCGGAAATTCAAACAGCAATTTCGATATTGCCCAGCCTGCCACTGCACCGATCAGGAAGCCAACGACTATTTTATAGACGACATAAATGCCCAGCCATTCTCCCATGTTGAAATCACCGGCCAGTATCAGGATACCCAAATACACAAACGGAAAGGCAAGTCCGTCATTCAATCCTGCCTCGCTGGTCAGTGCAAATCGGATAGGATGCTCCCCGCCTTCAAGCGGCGGGCCAACCTGTACATCAGCGGCGAGCACAGGATCGGTCGGCACCAGCACGGCTGCCAGCAGGATCGCCGCGCCCAGCGTAAGCCCGGCGGCTGTGCCGGCGACGGTCAACGCGATCAGGCACAGCGGCATCGCAATTATCAACAGCCGCAATGTCGGTTTCCACACATTTAGATCAGCGAGCTTATCAATCCGGATCGCAGTGCCGAACAATGAAATAATGACCGCTATCTCTGCCGCAATTTTCCACCAGCCCGGCGATGCTGTGGGATCGAAAGTCTCTGGCATTCCCGGCCAGAAACCAAAAGCCAGCAACCCGCCGATCATCAACAATGCAGCCGATGCAGGAGAATAGCGCGCAACGAACCGCGGCAACCAATAGGCGATCAGGATAGCAGCGCCGCATCCGGCCAGTACGAAGTGATAAGGTGACAATGAAAACACGTACGGCCCTGTCCCTTCAATTATTGCCAGTGCTGTGAGGCAAGCCGATATTACGGCTGATTTGCGGAGCGATGCAGGCCGATAAAACGCGCAGCGGGATGTTTGGTTGCTTGGCCGGCCGCATACGCGTGGCAGATGCGCCGCCGCAGCTTCGGTCAGCTGTAATCATCGAACCAGCTGCGATCGATTTCGTCATAGCGATTTTCAAAAGCGCCCAGCCGTTTCAACATCTCCATATCCTTGATCGTCACCAGCATCTTGTCATACGTCACTGCACCCGCTCCGTTCAATTCCTTGAAGGTGCGGCTGACATGTACCGGCGTCAGGCCAACTGCGTCGCCGATTTCCGACTGGGTCAAATGGGTGGGAAACGGATTGCCGACTCTGTTGCCTGTCATTTCCCGCCGATACACAATCTCCAGAAGGAAATTGGCCAGCCGGGTGGTCGCCTGCGTGCGTCCGATTGATACCAGCCGGTCGGTCAGTACGGCATTTTCCAGTGCGGCAAAAGTGTAGAACATCGCGGCAATCCGCGGATGGCTTTTGAAACTTGCGACGATCTGTTGATTGGGTATTCGGTAGATCACGCTGTCGGTGGCTGCGGTCACAGTATGCACGGAATCAGCGAACGGCACATTGGCTGTCCCTACGAAATCGCCAGAGAAATAAATCCGGGTTATCGCCCGCTGCCCGTTATCGACCATACGCGATGCGAATAGCCGTCCCTTTGATAGAAAGCTGAGCATCTGGCTGGACGACATGCCCTCCAGAACCAAATCCTCGCCGCGCGCCAGCTGTATCGAATTGCTTTGCCAGCTTTCGAGGATAGCCCGTTCCTCATCGGAAAGATTCATGATCCAGCGATATTTTTCTACCAGCTTATGCATGTATGTAATTACCCCGATCAGATGTCAGATGCTACGAACCTGAAAACTGTGTGTTTTCGTAGGAATACCCTTTCAGTAAATTTTACCGTCTGTCATTCTATTAAAGCAGTATAATGCGTCAAATTGCTCGGCCAACTTGCGCCTTCAATACGTAGCTTATGTGATTTGCGCGGTGTCGGTAATGTGATGCGGCAGTGCTGTTGTTGATCGCAGTATGAATTATGCGCGCAAATACCTTGGATGTCATCAGTCGTCAGCGGTATGGTGCAGTCTGTATAGCGTTGGCGCCAGCTGCCGCGATAACCGTTCATTTACAGCCGGATGGGATAAAGCCGGTAGAATTTGCTAAAAACACCTTACTATTCCGGCGCAGCTGATCTAAAGATTAGTGCACGAGCATGAGGTGGCTGCTCAATGATCGCGGGACCGGAACAGCTTTTAGGCTAGGGAGTAATTGCGATCGAATTTTTTGATGAAATGTTGGCCAAGGCCGCTGGAACAGACAACAGCCGGTATCGTGATCCATTTTCGGGATACGGAAATTGGCTCGATGGACAAAGCCCTGAGCGTATTCTGAAAAAATCGGATCAGGCAGAGGCTTTCTTCCGAACAACCGGAATCACTTTCAACGTATATGGTGAGGAAGACGCCGATGAGCGGCTGATCCCCTTTGACGTTATACCGCGCATTATGGCGGCTGCGGAATGGCGCAAACTTTCCCGAGGCATTGAACAACGCGTGCGCGCCATTAATGCGTTTCTGCATGATATATACCACCGGCAGGAAATATTGCGCGCGGGCCGTGTGCCTGCCGAATTGATCGCCAGAAACGAAGCATTCCTGCCGCAGATGGTGGGCGTCAATCCCCCCGGCGGGATTTACACGCATATTGTCGGCACAGATATCGTGCGCACTGGCCCCGGCGAATTTTTCGTTCTTGAAGATAACGCGCGCACACCGTCTGGCGTGTCCTATATGCTCGAAAATCGCGAGACGATGCTGCAGATGTTCCCTGAGCTATTTTCGCGCATTCCGATTGAACAGGTCAGCGATTATCCGGCAAATCTGCAACGTTCGCTTGCCGCATGCGCACCTGACCGCTGCGACGGCCAGCCCGTGGTCGCTGTCCTCACACCCGGCATTCATAATTCGGCCTATTTTGAACATAGCTATCTGGCTGATCAAATGGGGGCCGAGCTGGTCGAGGGGCATGATCTGCGCGTCGTCGACGGCAAGATCGCCATGCGCACGACGCAAGGCTTTACGCCGATAGATGTGTTGTACCGCCGCGTGGACGACGAATATCTTGATCCGATGAATTTTAATCCAGATTCGATGCTGGGCGTGCCGGGTATAATGGATGTATATCGTTCAGGCGGCATCACGATTGCCAATGCGCCGGGAACCGGCATCGCCGATGATAAGGCGCTGTACAGCTACATGCCGGATATTGTCGAATTTTACACCGGCGAAAAACCGCTGCTCAATAATGTGCGCACATGGCGGTGCAGCGAGCCGGATCAATTGCAATATGTACTCGATAACCTCAGCGATCTGGTGGTAAAAGAAGTGCATGGCTCCGGCGGTTACGGCATGCTGGTTGGGCCAGCGGCGAGCAAGAAAGAGGTTGAAGATTTCCGGGCCAAGCTGATCGACAACGCGTCCAATTATATCGCGCAGCCGACATTGGCCCTTTCGACCGTGCCGATTTTCACCGAAGAAGGCTTGGCCCCGCGCCATGTCGATCTGCGCCCCTTCGTTCTGGTTGCGCCTGACCGGATTGACATCACCCCCGGCGGATTGACACGCGTGGCGATGACTGAAGGATCGCTCGTGGTGAACAGCAGCCAGGGCGGCGGCACAAAAGATACCTGGGTATTGAAGGAATAGACGATGCTAGGAAAAACAGCAGGCGGCCTGTTCTGGATGTTTCGGTTTCTGGAACGCTGCGAAAACAACACCCGGCTGATTAATGCGGGCTTTCGCATCGCGCTGACACGATCGGCCACGGCGGAATCGGAATGGCAATCCATTCTCACCACCGCAGGCGCGCTTGCGGATTATGACGCAAGATATGATGGGTATCGCTCTGCCGATGTCGTCAACTTCATGCTGCGCGATGCTGATAATCCAGCGAGCATCATCACCACGATGAAGCGCGCGCGCGACAATGCAAGGCTGGTTCGCACTGCGATTACCCGGGAGGTGTGGGAGGCCACAAATGAAGGATGGATCACGCTTAAAAAATTGCTGGCAGCGCCAATTCAGGAGGAGGATCTGCCTGACGCTTTGGTCGCGATCCGCCAGCAATGTGCGCAGGTAAGAGGCGCGGCTCTTGGAACATTGCTGCGTAATGACGGGTATAATTTCGCCCGCCTTGGCACATTTGCAGAACGCGCTGATAACACCGCGCGCATTTTGGACGTGAAATATTATTTGCTGTTGCCGTCTATTGCAAAAACGGGATCGGCGCTGGATGTAATGCAATGGGAAACGATCTTGCGCTCGGTGTCTGCACAGCGCGCCTATCGCTGGCTGAAGGGTTCCAAAACTTCGCCTCAGAATATCGCACAGTTTCTGATACTTCACGAACAAATGCCGCGCTCATTTGTATTTTGCAGCAAAAAAATTACCGATAATCTTGCGTATCTCGATAATGATTACAACAAAAGCCATCAATCTGGCAAAGATGCAAAGCTGCTGTCGGAACGTATTGCGGCACAGGATATTGATCAGATATTCGAACATGGCCTGCATGAATATATTCAGGATTTCATCGCAGATATTGCAGATATCGCGACGCAGATCGAACAGGATTTCAGGTTTCAAGGATAATCATGCAGCTCAGCGTATATCATACCACCACCTATAAATATGACGCGCCGGTCGATTACGGGCTTCAGCAAGTGCGCTTGACGCCGAAAGAGCGCAGCGGGCAGGACACGGTGCAATGGGATTTGACTGTCGAAGGCGGCAAGAAAGAACTGCATTTTTACGATCAGCATAACAATCATGTCGATCTGATCAGCGTGACTGCCGGCAGTCAGCAGGTGATCATTCAATGCAAAGGCATCGTCACGGTAACCGAGGCAACAGGCGTGATTGGCAAGCATCACGGCTTTATGCCGCTGGCTAATTTTCTGCAGGAAACACCGCTAACCAAGCCGGGCCCCAAAAGCGCGGCGTTGATTGCAGAACTCGGCGATGAACCGGCTGACGATATTACGCGGGCACACACGCTGTCGGCTCTAATTGTCAAACATGTGCCCTATATCATCGGGAAGACCGACTCCGATACATCGGCCGAAGGGGCGCTACAAATCGGCGGAGGGGTATGTCAGGACCATGCGCATATCTTTATCACCATCATGCGCGCATTGGGCCATCCGGCGCGGTACGTGTCAGGATATCTGATGATGAATGACCGTGTCGATCAGGATGCAACCCACGCATGGGCAGAGGCGCATTTTGACAATATAGGCTGGGTTGGCTTCGATGTGTCGAACGGCTATTCACCCGACGATCGCTACATACGGATCGCCACGGGAATGGACTATAGCGATGCCAGCCCCGTATCCGGAATGCGGTATGGCAACATGGCGGAAAACATGGTTGTCCAGTTACAGGTTCAACAACAATAAAACTGCGTGAAATTACGCGATCTTAAGGTACATTCAATGACATACTGTATAGGTTTGCGGCTCAACAAGGGCTTGGTATTTATGTCGGATACCCGCACGAATGCCGGCGTTGATGACGTCGCGCAAGTGTGCAAATTAAAAACGTGGGAAGTTCCGGGCGAGCGGGTGATTACGTTGCTGTCCGCGGGCAACCTTGCCACGACGCAAGCTGTTGTCAGCATGCTCGATGAACGAACCAAGGCCCCTGAAGACCGCAATCCATCGATTTTGGAAGCGCCCACGATGTTTCAGATCGCCTCAAATATCGGCAACCTCTTGCGCGATGTGGTCAAATCCTACGCAACAGACGGTAAGGAGGCGGCATCAACATTCGGCGCGACATTGATTCTGGGCGGGCAGGTTAAAGGCAGCGAGCCAAAGCTGTTCCTGATCTATCCCGAAGGAAATTTTATCGAGGCAAGCGAAGACAGCCCCTATTTTCAAAGCGGCGAAACAAAATATGGCCGGCCCATTCTGGTCCGCGCCTATAATCCCGAACTGTCGTTTGAAAGTGCGGTGAAATTGATGCTGGTGTCGTTCGATTCGACGATCCGCGCCAATTTGGCGGTCGATCTGCCGCTTGATATTCATGCTTATGAAGCTGACAGTTTTGCCATCAAACACCAGCATCGCATCGAACGCGACGATCCGTATTTTCAGGACATATCGACAAATTGGGGCGAGGCTTTGCGTTCGGCATTTCAGTCGCTCCCCGATTTCAGCTTCGGTAATGACAAATAAGGAAAGTCACGGCGCGGCAGGCAGCGGGGTTGATGAAGCAGAGATTCGCAAGATCGCCCTATTGCTCGCCACGCAAAGAGAACCGGGCAAAACCATCTGCCCGTCCGAGGTTGCACGCGGCACTGGCGCGGCATCATGGCGCGACATGATGCCTGCGGTGCATAGCGTGCTGAATGCTTTGCGCCGCGAGGACCGTATCGTGATCTCACAAAAAGGCGTGCCAGTTACCACCGATGAAAAAATCGGCCCCTACCGTTTTTATCGTAAAGCGTAGCCGACTGCGCGGTGCGAAAAATATCCGTTGGTGCAACCGAACCGCCGCCGATTTGTTACATTGCTATATCCTAAAAAGTTTTAAGCGCGACGTCACATGATCGCTTATTCATATACAACGGAGAGATAGCATGGCTGATACCAATCTTGGAAAGAATGGCGAACCTCAACAAAATGCGCGCGGCGATGAGGATACCTTAACGACGCAGCAAGGCATGCCGGTTGCCGACAATCAAAACAGCCTGAAAAGCCATGCGCGCGGCGCAACGATGCTGGAAGACCAGATCATGCGCGAGAAGATTTTCAATTTCGATCATGAGCGGATCCCCGAACGCGTCGTTCATGCACGCGGCTATGGCGTCAAAGGATATTTCGAACTTACCAAAGCGATCCCTGAACTGTCTTCAGCTGATATTTTCCAGCGCGAAGGGGAAAAGACACCTTTGTTCTGCCGATTTTCCACGGTTGCCGGATCAAAGGGCTCCCCCGATGTGGCGCGCGACGTGCGCGGCTTTGCGGTTAAATTCTACACGCAAGAAGGAAACTGGGATCTGGTCGGGAACAATATTCCGGTATTCTTCATTCAGGATGCGATTAAATTTCCTGATCTTATTCATTCGGTAAAACCGGCGCCCGATCGCGGATTTCCGCAAGCGCAAAGCGCGCATGACAATTTCTGGGACTTTATCTCGTTAAGTCCGGAATCGATGCATATGATTATGTGGGTCATGTCCGGCAGAGCCATTCCGCGTTCGCTGCGCTTTATGGAAGGCTTCGGCGTTCACACATTCCGTCTCGTCAATTCTGACGGCAAATCGCATTATGTGAAGTTTCATTGGAAACCGAAACAAGGCCTGCAATCTGTTGTGTGGAATGAGGCGCTTAAAATCAACGGCATGGACCCGGATTTCCATCGCCGCGATATGTGGGACGCGGTGGATGCTGGCGACTATCCAGAATGGGAACTGGGCATTCAGGTTTTCGACGATAATTTCGCCGATGAATTTCCGTTTGATATCCTCGATTCAACCAAACTGATTCCAGAAGAAGACGTACCGGTGCAGATTATCGGCCGGATGGTTCTTGACGATAATGTAGATAATTTCTTCGCCGAAACCGAACAGGTCGCGTTTTGCACGCAGAATATCGTGCCGGGTATCGACTTTACAAACGATCCTCTGCTTCAGGGCCGTAATTTTTCCTATCTGGATACGCAGTTGAAACGGTTGGGCAGTCCAAACTTTACGCATATTCCCGTCAACGCGCCAAAATGCCCGGTGCATAATTACCAGCAGGATGGGCATATGGCGATGCAGAACCCCACCGGGCGGATCAACTATGAACCCAACAGCGCCGATCTGGGCGAGGGACCAAGGCAAAATCCTGATAAGGGATTTACCAGTTTCCCCGACGAGACGGATGGCACAAAGCAGCGCGTGCGTTCCGAAAGCTTTGCCGATCATTACAGCCAGGCAAGCCAGTTTTACCGGAGCCAGACCGAACTGGAACAAAAACAAATCGCCGATGCAATCACGTTTGAATTGTCCAAGGTTGAAAAGGCCGAGATACGCGAACGCACTGTCGGCCATTTGCGCCTGATCGACGATGATCTGGCACAGAATGTTAGCGACGGGATCGGCCTTGAAAGCCTGCCGGACAAAGCAAAACCGGCGCGTAAGCCGATCAATGATCTGCCGACCTCTGACGCGTTAAGCATTATGAAGAACGGGCCAGACAGTTTCGCGGGCCGCAAGCTTGGCATATTTACTGCCGATGATGCCGATGCCGATATCGTCAATGCGCTCATTAAAGCGGCGAAGGATGAAGGCGCGCAATATGAGATCATTGCACCGCAAATAGGCGGCGTGACACTTTCGGACGGCAAAAAAATGGACGCCGACGAGAAGATCGATGGCGGGCCATCGGTGGTATATGACGCCGTTGCTATTATCCTTGCAAAGGATGCTGCAAAAGAAATGGCGGCGCTTAAACCTGCCAAGGATTTTGTCAGCGATGCGTTGGCCCACGGCAAATTCATTGCCCATAATGCAGACGCAATGCCCCTGTTTGAAGCGGCAGGTGTTGCGGGCGATCTGGACGACGGCGTCATTGAACTCGGACAGAAACCGGACGCCAAAGCCTTTATCGAACAGTGCAGAAACATGCGGTTCTGGGACCGGCTCTAGCGCCTGTGCCAGTTATGCGCGTCGTGTGACACGGGTTATTTCCCATTTATGGGTGCGCGCTATGCGAGAGGATCGAACAGCAAACGGAAGCTGCATCGTAAAATTCCAGTGCAGCTTCCGCTGATATTGCCGGGCGTCGGAAAATTGCGTGTGATGGTGACACAAAATTATGACACCGCGCGGAGAGAGAAGATGGTTGAGTTGCAGAGCCAAGCTCCGCATTTCGATGGCCGTCAGATAATACAGAAATTCCGAAATCACTATCGCTGTATAGCGTTCTGGCGGAAAGCGAGATGGCACCGCATGCTGAAATACCGTTGCGCCGCGAATGCCCGCCAACCGCTGCTGCGTTAACTTGACCGCGGCTTGAGAGAAATCAACCGCGTGAAATTTTCTGCTGGCCTTGGCGAGCGCGGCACTATGGCCACCCGCCCCGCATCCTATCTCCAATACAGCGCCAGATTGGCCATTCGGCAACGAACGCAAAATTATATGCAGCTTGCGTTGCTCATCCCTGTTGGTCAGCGTACCCCACGGGTCGCTGCTCGCGGTGAATTTTCGTTCGAACGCATTCTCCCGTTGATCGATATTCATCACTCCTGCCTGAAGCCCTCGGCCGGGTTTGAGAAGCGATACAGATCGAAGCGGTTGATGGAAAAACCATCGGGGTCATCCGTGATCGCGCCTGTTTGCGATCGATACATCTCAATCGCTTTGCGTTTTTGAAGCCTTGCTATCCTGACGGTGATCGTCGGCGCTCTGCCGCGTTTGGCGAGAGGGAATTGCGGCCAGACCATATACGCAAAATATCGCGGGCGGGCTTTGAAAGCACGTTTCCAATAGCGGTAAACTGCGCAGTGATCCGGATGCGCCTCGGCGGCGCTTGGCCCGAAAACCGCGTCCACGCTAAACTGTTTTTGAAAGTGCCGGCGCAGATGCTGCATGTGTTTCCGCGTTAAATCGCCCATGCCGCCATCGGGCAAATTCAAAAAAGTGATGTGCGATTTGGAAACGCCGGCGAGCTGCATAACCCGCTCCGTCTCGCGTTGCCGCATTTTTATGAGCCGCGCTTTGGGGAACCGGTTACTGCTGCGATGCGAGGCAGCACCGTTCGTGACAACGATCACCCGAACGCTGACACCGCGCCGCCGTAACTGCGTGATCAGCGCGAAGCATCCTATCGTTTCGTCATCGGGATGCGGTGCCAGAACCACGACAGATTTAAATGAGGCGAAAGCGTTTGGCAGCATACGTTAATCGGCTGGCCTGATGATCTGCGCTGCGGCCGCCTCTCCCACTGCATCGCGCGCGCCATCGGGGTTCGGTTGGCGGACATATACAGACAGATCCGTCAATCTGCGCGATACCGGATTTGCGGCCATCCACCCTTCCAATCCGATGCTGCGCGGCGCGAGATCAAGCATTTCAAAAATACTGTTCTCGGTTGCGATCCGGGCGGACGCGACCGCGGCCAGAACGTCTTTCTCGCCCGATCCGTCGAAATATGCAGCTGCGGCAATCGTGGCCAGATATGCCGAACGAGCGGCCACAAAGGATTGGGCGAGCCGATGTTTTTGATGCGGATGGTCAGTACGTTTTCGCGAACGCAGCTCTGCGGCGATCATCTCGTAAAGGCCAAGATTGCCGCCGCACAGGGCAGCGACAAAGCGTATCGCCCCGGAAAAGAAGAACGGCTGCAGCTGATAATCACCGGGCTTTCCAAAGGATACGGTGAATTGTTGTGTGTCCGCGCACCACGTTACATCACCCGATTCCGTGCGCTTCATCCCCAGCGGATCCCACGCGCCCAACGACACGGATACACCGGCCGTGTTAATTTCGGCGAGATACATTTGCGTAATATCAGGAGCGTTAGCATCGGTCGTCACGATAGCATGCGATACAAAATTGGCGCCCGATGCGTATTTCTTGGTGCCGGCAAGCTGCCCTGCCTCCACCCGTAACGGGTCGTCAGCCGCATCTGCATTCCAAACCCCGATGAGAAAGCCGGGGTCGCGGGCCAGCCGCTTCACGTCACGTCGAAAGCCCGCCGATCCGTATTTGCGTATCAGTTGTAGCGCATTTATATGCCCTTCGATAATACGCGCAATGCCCAGATCAACCATGCCAACAGCTATCAGCAACTGCAAAATCTGCAGGACGTTCTGCTCGCTATCGAATTTTTCTAAATCAATGTCTTCCTTGGCAATGATGGCAAGCGCCGCGCGGCATTGGTCAGGAAACAACCGATGCTTTAATGCCGGTTCCAGTAATGTTTGCCACGCATAAACATCGATCATGCCGCCGCCGCCATCTCAGTTTCGATGTCGCGAAGAATTGCCATCGCTTTTGAAATTTCAACTCTTTTCGCCACGGGATCGCGATCAGGAACGGTAAGCTGCACAAACGCATCGGCGGATCTCGCCATAGCCGCCTTCGCCTGAAGCGCAGCGGATTTCGGTGTAATCGCGCCGATAAATTTGGCGATCCCGGGCTGGTCCCCTTCCTGCCACGCCCGGCGCGCCTCGGCCTGCCGCCGGTATTTTGCCGCTGCTGCCAAAGGACACATTACCATAACCTTGCGCTTCTGGGTCGCTTCTTTGCTGTTTCCAACCAGAGCATCGGCCAAACCATGCGTCGCTCTGCCAATCAACCGTGCAGAGGTCTCGACAGCAATTTCAGGATCGCAGCGAATCTTATATCCCGCCAATCGGGCAGCATGGACGAAAGCCTCATCCTCACCGCTCACCCGCAACAGGCTGGACCGCAATTCGGGATAGACTGCGGCGTGAAATGCAAGGCTGGCACCGCCGATATACCGGTGGCTGGGATAAGGATCATAGCTGATGGGATCAATCTCACAGCGCAGGCGGTGTAGCTTGTTCCAGTAGGATTCCAATTGCGCGCGGCGGGGGGCCACATTCTCCACATCGGCAAGCCGGGCCCACCCCGCCGCCACATGGGCCGTGCGCAAAGCAGCCACATTGCGCTCCACCCAATCCGGCGCGACTATACTGTCGGCATCGGTTGTCGCGATGATCGTACGTGCGGGTTCGGTGCAGAGATGATAACACAGATCAAGCGCTGCCTGCCGCGCCCTTCCGGCATGCGGTTTCGCGGACCGGGACTGTTCGGCAATATGCAACCTTACACTGGGAAACGCCTGCTGGTATCTCTTTGCAAGATCCAGCCCTGCATCTTCACACCCGTCGAACAGCAGTATGATATCAATCGTCCATTGCGCGGATTGCTGATGCCGGAGGGCGTCCAGACATGCGAAAAGCAATGCCTCCTCATCTCGCACCGGAATGCCCACAATCACGGATGATGGGGTAAATATCATAAACCGGGGTTATCCTTCCCTATTGCCTGCAAGCGTAATTACCTAAGATGTCGGCACGCAGTTGCGCGATTGCGTAAAGCGGATTTTCATCCAGTCTGTTGCGGTCTGCCGCCGACATTATTCAAAATTTGTGGGTTATCCGGCCGTTCGCTGTTATCGGCGACGACGCTGAAACTTGCATCGGTTTCCAAAATCACCCATTTGGCCTGCTTCAATTCATGCAGCCCGTTTTCGCGCAAGGCAGCCATCACCTCATCCGCGCTCACACGTTCTGATGTCATATTGCTTTGGATGAACGCGCCATCGGTGACCAGCAATGCCGGCTGGGCTTTCACCAAATGGCGCAGCCCCTCACTGCGTATCACCAGCCATGTCATAATCCATTGCAGGACAACCAGCCAGCTGGCCGCAACCATCGCATCGACGACAGACACCTCTTTCAGCAATATGCCCGAGCTGATCAGACCGCCGAGTGCAACCGTGATGATCCAATCAAAATTGTTCATCTGCGATGTTGTGCGCTTGCCGGATATCCGAACAAGAATGATCACGCCGATATAAACGGCCAATCCCGATAGCAGAATACTCTGAACGCGATCCCAGCTGTTGAACCATGTGGCAATTTCGGTATCCACATTGGTTCCTTCGCTCTGTGTATTCGCGGGATTATGCGACAATTGCACATATACGACCCAGTACATCGCGGCCACCATTACCTATGTTATGATTTGCGTTTGGTTTATCCGGGCGATGCGCCTTTGCGTCATCTGCAAAACATCGGCCAGCGCAAGCGCGACCGGTAGCCTATCGAAGAGCAATGATGCACTAAACTGCCTGGTGCCCGGTGCAGTCCGCAGCGAACTGGTCTCGGCGCGCTGGCGATCCCAAGCTTTTGGCGGCATTAATGCTTTGGCTGGAGCCACTACAGCTGCCATCTCTGCTTCTGATCTCGAGCGGACTGGGGCTGCTGCTAGCAGTCGTTGGCGCGCGGAGTGGGCAAGGATTGGCTACTATACGAATTCCATTCGGCGCCTGCATGGCAACTGCCGCATGGGTTTTGTTCCTAGTATATATTTCTTAAACGGCACAACTTGTCGCTCTGCTGTTAACTTGAAACGCCCTCTAAGCTGACATCTGGCCGCAAGGTGTAACATATCTGTATTTGATCCCCCCGGTAAGGGCCATCGTTACAAATGCAAGCGTTAATAACACGTGGCTAACTCTCCCTAAACAATTTTAAGGGGCTTCAATACGATGTATTTTTATGATTCTGTGACAGAAAAACAGGCAAGCGAATTTTTACTTACTTCTGCAATATGCGCGGTTATAGTTGTCGCGGCAGGAGGAATGGCACACGCAGAAGATTAATCTTCAGATACATCTGAAGGCAATGTCATCGTCGTGACAGGTTCGAGCGTTTAGGCGGCTAGCTTGCGGTATTGCAAGCGCCAACCTATTCCATATAAGTAATTGTTATATAAAAGAAAACTGTCTGGTGCGGCCAAGAAGACTCGAACTTCCACGGGCTTGCGCCCACAACGACCTCAACGTTGCGCGTCTACCAATTCCGCCATGGCCGCATTTGCCTGACAAGTAGCGGCGGCGGATTAGCAAAGCGGCTGCAATGGCGCAACTTCTATATGCGCGATAATACTGCACTGCCGGACTGTCGCAATTCGGGGCGATGCGCTCATGCTGCAATCATTACCCTCAAAAACATTCTGTTTGCGCCAAAATGTTCGATAATAAGACTTGTTGGCGAGGTTACATCTCTGGTTAAGCATACCGGGTGATAGTTGCTTTACCATTATTGTTGGCCGCTGCCGCGCCGCATGCTGCCGATGATCGGCCACGCGCGCGTATTGCGGCGGGGGCAATCCTTGTGGCGGCGCAGCGTATTGTTTTTACCCACAATGATCGCGATGCCACAGGAACAGCAACCGCTGCGTCACCGCAGGATCGGCAGCGCAGTGCTACGCAAACGCAGATACTTATCGAATTTCACTGACAGCGCACATGACGGCCGCATGCACAGCCGCGGCGCGCAGGATCAATCGTTACTGAGCACCCAGCTTGCGCTGATTTTGGCAGATGCCATCGGAACGTCGAGCCGCGCTTCGCTGAACTCCAGCTTCCCGCCAGCGCCCAATTCGCGTTCTTTCGGCTTTAGTTTCCAGCTATATACCGGACGCCCGCCCGCATCTTTCAGCGTGATCAGCATATCAGGCACATCCTGGCTCAAACTTGTCGGGTTCACGATCGTTCCGCTCGCAATATAGAAAGGCGTGCCATCGTCGCGTTCCGATAGATCATTGTTATGCAGCACAATTTTCAGGTCTGGCTCGTCTGCCCCGGATGCAAAACTTCCCTGCGGCAAACCGAAATACGCAATCGCGATGCCAACCAGCAAAACAAATCCGGCAAAACCAGCGGCAGCCATCGTCCAAAGCTTTGCCGGGTTACGCCGCGGCTTGAACGGTGGTTCATGGGCGAACTGGCTCTGTTCGGGTTCGGGCGCGATATGCACCACAGGCTCGTCCTGTTCAGGTGGTGCAGGCGTTTGCGCAAAGGATGGCGCAGGAGGCGCAGGAGGCGCAGCTGCGTTGCCATCGTCCGAATTTTCGGACGCCGATGTTGATGTCGATGTTGATCCGATGCCGCCGGCGGGTATCTCGCTGTCCGCATCAATGGCAGCAGCTGACGGCTTTCTGGCTTGCTCAACCGCTTCATCAAATGCTGCAAAGCCCTGTTGTTCCGGCGGTTTGGGCGGGGACGGCTCGTTAACTGCTACAGGCGCATCATCTGCCGGTGCGGGCGTATCGGCATCTGCGCTGGCCGGTGCTGCCACCTTTGGTGCAGGCGGCGCATCAGCAATTGCCGGGGCCTGATGCCAGCTATGTTTGCAATTTGCACACCGCACCTGCCGTCCATCGCCGGTGATCGCGGCATCGGGAACGACATAACGCGTGTTACAGGACGGACAGACCAGAAGCATGTTTGCAGCATAAACATCAGCCGCGCTTTGTTGGCAAGCCCATTGCAAAAAATTGCTGTGGAGCGCACCGCCGAAGCGGCATTTTGCCTGCTGCCCCGGTTATGCCGCGAATAAAGATGCAGGCGCGCTGCTTTCAGACGGCACCAACTATGGTTAAATTCACGATAATCATTTGGCCATTGCGCCATTAATATGCCAATTGGAAAGCGATTATGCAGAGCGTGGTGGAATTTGATAATGTTGGCCTGCGCTATGGCACAGGCAGCGAGACGCTGTCGGATGTGAGTTTTACTCTATATCCCGGAAGTTTCTACTTCCTGACCGGCGCGTCGGGCGCTGGAAAGACATCGCTTTTAAAACTGCTATATCTGGCCCACCGGCCCAGCCGCGGGTCTATTCGCATGTTTGGCAATGATGCTGTCACGCTATCGCGCGAACGGCTGCCGGGTTTCCGCCGCAGGATCGGCGTCGTATTTCAGGATTTCCGTCTGGTGCAGCATCTTTCCGCGCGCGATAATATCGCGCTGCCGCTGCGCATTGCAGGGATACAGGAGAAGGATCTGGCTGGCCCGGTGAAGGAAATGCTGAACTGGATCGGGCTGAGCGAACGTGCAGACGCGCGCCCGGCGACGCTTTCCGGCGGGGAGCAGCAGCGTGTGGCCATCGCCCGCGCCGTCATCGGCAGGCCCGAAATTCTGGTGGCCGATGAACCGACCGGCAATGTCGATCCTGAAATGGCCCGCCGCTTGCTGCAATTGTTTGCCGCGTTGAATAAGCTGGGCACCACTATCGTCGTCGCCACGCATGACATCCACCTGATTAACGAGATTGAGGATACGCAGATGATGCGGCTGGACAAGGGCCGCCTTTCCGATCCAACCGGGTCGCTGAGAAATCCGCCTAAACCTCTGGTGCTGAAAAGCTAGGGCCGGCAATATCATGCTACTGGATTTCGCTCTTCCCGAACATGAAAGAAAGCTGATACCCGAAGGCCGGGTATCGGGCAGCATGCCGTGGGTGATCGCGATAATGACATTCCTGACGGTGCTGGCGGCATCCGCAGGGTTGATCATGCTAAACGCCACGCAGCAGGGCAGCGACGATATCGCCCGGCAAGTAACGGTTCAGATTGTGGAGCCTGATCCGGCAGCGCGCAACGCCCAGCGCGACCGGCTGGCCGAGATGCTGAAGCGTGATGATGGCGTATCACAGGCCGAAATTGTGCCCGACGCCGAAATCCGTGAATTGCTGATCCCGTGGCTGGGCGAAGATATTGAAGAGGCGAATATTCCGGTGCCGTCGCTGATAGACGTGACATTGCGGGAAAGCGCGGATGCGGCCAAGCTGGACGCTTTGGCGGCGAAGATCCGTCCAATCTCGCCATCGGCGAAGCTGGACAGTCAGGCAAACTGGATCGCGCCCTTCTTCGCGTTGATGAACAGCCTGCTGATGCTGACGGGCGGGATATTGCTGCTGCTGCTGCTGGCCACGTCTGCCACGGTTATGCTGGCGGTGCGCAGCGCGCTTAACACGCATAAGGAAACGCTGGGCATCATGCATATGCTGGGCGGAACCGACGTGCAGGCTGCGCGGCTTTTTCAGCGGCGCATGGCGCTCGATGCGTTGCTGGGTGCAGTGGTCGGTTTTGTGCTGGCGGCGGTAATCATCTGGATATTGTCGTTCCAGTTCAGCGCGGCGGGATCGGGCCTGCTGACAGGTGCATCAATGCCGTGGTATGGCTGGATCATCATTGCGCTGATCCCGCTGGGTGTGATGGGACTGGCAATGCTGATCGCGCGGCGCACGGCGCTATCGGCGCTTAGGAATATCACATGATAAAACGCCTCGCCGCAGCGGTGCTTATTGCATGGGCGCTTGGCTTTGCGTTGTTCGCTGTGTTCCTGCCGCAGCCTGCACCATTGGCGCAAAGCGACGGGGCTGTCGTGCTGACAGGCGGGGCAAAACGTATCGATCGCGGGCTGGAAACGATTGAATCGGGCAATACGGAAAGGCTGCTGATATCGGGGGTGGACCGCGACGTTCGGCCGTCCGAACTGGCGGCGGAATATGGCCGTAGCACAATGGATTTCGAACGCACTATCGATCTGGGTTTTCAGTCGGTCGACACCAGATCGAACGCGTTGGAAACGGCGCGCTGGGTGGAACGCAACAATGTAAAAAGCCTGCGATTGATAACGCATGACTGGCATATGCGCCGGGCGCGGCTGGAACTGGACCAGACAGTGGACAGCGATGTTAAAATCATAAATGACGCGGTGATGACCTCACCATCCCTGTCGGTATTATTTCGCGAATATAACAAGTTCTGGCTCCGCTGGATTGCGGCATTGCTGGGTATCTGATAGCCACCGGCGCATGATCATTGCAGCGATCCGTTCGGCAATTTTCTCTCTGGTGTTCTACATCGGCTCTCTGCCGCTCGTCCTCTATGCCTTCATCACGATATGGATTTCGCAGGATGCTCTTGTGTGGTCATCCAAACTATGGAGCCGGTATCACTATTTCTGCTGCCGCATAATATTAGGGCTGCGCATCAATGTGGAGGGGCAGCTATCCGATCAGCCTGTGCTATATGCGATCAAGCATGAGAGCATGTTTGAGACGCTCGATATTCCGCGTTTTTTTACGCATCCCATCATCATTGCGAAGAAACAGCTATTCTCGATACCCTTCTGGGGAAGGGCCGCGATTGCATATGGCATGATCCCGATTGACCGCGATGGCGGCGCACGGGCGCTGCGCACAATGCTGACAATGGCAAAGGCGGCGTTGGCGAATGGCAAGCCGATCATAATTTTTCCCGAAGGCACCCGCGTTCCCCATGGCGAAAGCCCACCGCTGCAATCGGGATTTGCCGGGCTGTATAAAATGCTGAAAGTGCCTGTGGTGCCGATGGCGGTAGACAGCGGACGGCTATCCCCGAAACGTCACCGTTTCTGGCGCAGCGGAACGATTACCTACCGGATCGGTGAGCCGATTCCGCCGGGCCTTTCCCGTGCGGAAATCGAGGAGCGGGTGCACAGCGCGATCAACGCGCTAAATGGAAATGCCGCGATTAATGCGCTCAACGAAGATGCCGCGATCAACGCGCTAAACAAAGATGCCACGATCAAAGACCCGGACGATAAACCCGGTGATAGCGGATAACATCAGTCAGCCCCGGTGCAACACATCTGCCACCGCACGGATTGATTCGGGATGCGAAACGAACGCCATATGGGTGCAGTCCAGCTCGATAAATTCATCCGCCTCACCCTGTTTGCCGCGCGCGGCAGCCGGGGCGACTACGCCATCACGTTTTGACCAGAAAGCAATCGTAGGCACGGGCGGCTTTTGTTGCAAATCCGCTGTAATAGGCGGATCATCAACCAGATGCCCTGCGACAAATTCATACATCCGCCACCCATTATTGTTGTGAAGGTCGCCTGAAAACGGGCTACCCAGCGTAATGACCTTGGCCACCCTTTGTGGTTCGGCCTTACTATATTCGCGCGCGATCAATCCGCCCAGGCTCCAGCCGACAATGTTGATCGGCGCGTCGGTACCTGCATCGGCCTGAATGGTGCGCACCCGGCAATCGACGTCTTCCAGTATATCTTCGGTAACACCGCGATTGCGGCCCAATGCCCAGCCATAGGCCGGCAGGCCCGCCGCATTGAAAGATCGCCGCATACGTGCGGTGGCAGCATCATCGGCCATAAAACCCGGTACGATCAACGTGGGTTTCAGTGTGGAAGGATCAGGCAACCGCGGCACCGAAACGGTTGAGCCAAACCGCGCAAGATAGCGCATGACGCCGAAGGAACCGATCTCACGCGCCAGTTTCAGCGGCCCGGGCGCGCGTGCGTCATTCAACGGCGCAGCGTATCCTGAGCCGGTTGGGGGGCCGGTTCGCGGGCCGGGCGCGCGGATGGCACGGGCAATGCGTCGCTAGGCGCAACCAACACCGGGCTGGCCACGGGTGCAGCGAGGGCCGCCCTTTCAATCCGGTCAATCGCGTCCTTTGCATTCACAAGCCGCCCGGCAGATACCAGCCACGCAGTCGAAGCGGCATTGGGCGGCAGCTTGCTGATCTTTGCGACTGCACTTTTCACATCGCCGTTTGCGATATTTTCCTGCGCGATCTGCAGAATATGCGCTGGTGAAGCTGATGGTTCGCCGCGTTGGCGCAATTGGAACAGCTCGCCCAGTTCCAGCTGGATCCGGTCCCACAAGCTGGTATCACTGCTCCGCCCGATGATGGCGTCGCTGTTCCGCGTCAAATCATCGCGCAGTTCGCTGGCGGTAACCGGCGCGTTGGCCAGTTTCTGAATGGCATCGACGGCCTTTGGAAACTGATCACCAAACCGTTCGGACAGCCTTTCTTCCAACAGCTCCAGCGACGTACCGCTGTCAATCGCGCGCCGCACCCGCAGCGCAGTTGCCACACCGCCGGAACGCGATGAGAAGGCAATCGCCGGGCCGTCACTCGCCCCGGTCTGATCAATACGCGCCACCCTTTTTTCAAGCTCCTCGACCTTTGCCGCTACATCGGCATTCGGCGCAGGCGTATTGGCGCTGTCCAGTATGGAAGATATATCGGGATTGGGGGCCGCTGCCGGTCGGGCTTGCGCAGATGATTGCTGCGATAGTGAGGATTGCGAGGATAGCGGCATCAGATCAAAACGCGACACCAGCCATCCGGCAAATACCAGCCCGCCGATAAGCACGAGCAACGCCACTGCCACCACGCCTTTCCAGCCCAGCCCGTGCCGAATTTGCACTCTGCCGCTTCCTGCCGTGCTGCTATCTGGCGCGCTGCTGTCTGCTATCCCGGTATCTGCCATCATATCTGCTTCCTGACCGTTATGTGGGTTATGTAGCGAGGCTTTGCGTTGCCAGCAACAAGGCTTGCTCATTCGGTGAATCGGCGATGGCAACGGTGCGCCATCCTGCGCCAGCGGCGTTGGCGATCTCGGGCGATAGTGCAGCGATTGCGATACCTTCCCGGTCGCAATTATTCTCGCCAACCAATGCCGCGAAATACCGTGCAGCGCGGGGCGAGTAGAGCAACACCGCATCCGCATGGCCCACCCGCCGGGCAAAATCATGCGGCGCGGGCAATTCGCGCGATTCGTAAACAATCTCGCGCGCGGCAATCAACACTTCATCGGGAGCAGCAGCAGTGCGGTGCTTGCCTGCGAGCCATAGCAGCCTGCCAAATCCGCATTTTTTCGCCGCCGCCAGCAGACTTGCCTTATCCGCGTTTCCCGTGATCGCAATGTCGAATCCTGCGCCGCGCGCCGCGCGTGCCGCCTGCGCGCCCACCACCAGAACCGGCAAATCTGAAAGCCCCGCCAGCTGGTCCCCCGCATGATGCACCGCGTTGGCACTGGTGATCAGCAACGCATCGAACATAAGCGGATCGGGCAGCGCCCAGCACACGGGCGCTACAGCGAACAGCGGCATGATGTCCGCTGCCATTCCGGCGGCGCTGGCGGCGATGGCGCTGCGCCGCGCGGCGGGATCGGGCCGAATGATCAGCAGCTTCATACCGCGAACAGCCCCCTGACCGCATCGGGCGCATCGGCCAGCATCTGTTTCGCGAGCTGCGCAGGTGCATCTATATCCCCCGGCGCCAATGGGATCTGACCGATCTGCCGCGCGGTGCCATCGGTTGCATACAGCTCCGCCGATAGCAGCAGCCGGCCGGGTTTCGCGTTCGGTGCATAGTTGACCGAGCCATCTACGGCCCGTGCATATGCTGCAACAGGCGAATGACAATCGCCGCCGATAGCCTCCAGAAAGCGGCGTTCCGCCATCACGGCATCGGCAGTCGGCGCATGGTTTACCAGCGCAAGCAACGCCGCGATATCATCGCGCTCCGCCAGGCAATCAATGCCGACCGCGCCTTGCGATGCAGCAGGCAATAACGAAACGGTATGGCCTGTTTGCCCCAAGCCCAGCCGGTCCAGCCCGGCAGCGGCCAGCAGCGTTGCATCAGCCTCACCGCTTTTTATCTTGGCAATCCGTGTTGCCACATTTCCGCGCAGCGCCGCGATGGTAACATCAGGGCGCAGATACAGCAGCTGGGCCGCACGGCGCGGGCTGGACGTGCCGACCACCGCGCCTTGCGGCAATGCTTTGATCGAAGGCGCACCGATCAGGCGATCACGGGTATCCGCGCGCGGCAGCATCGCGCGCACTTGAAATGCAGCAGACCGTATCGTCTCGACATCCTTCATCGAATGCACAGCGACGTCTATTTCGCGATCGGCGAGCGCGCGTTCAAGCTCTTTTGTCCAAAGCGCCTTCCCGCCGATTTCTGCCAGCGGCCTGTCCTGCACCTTGTCTCCGCCTGAAAGCATAGGCACCAGCTGCATGGCATCGCGGGGCAATCCATGCGCGCTGCAAATGGCATCAGCCACCATCTGCGCCTGTGCCAAAGCCAACGGAGATTGACGCGTGCCGATCCGCAGCGGATTTTTGGCCGAGGGAAAACCGGCGGCCGATCGGGGCGAAGCGTTGCTGGCAGTCATCGCTCTTGTCCATAGCGAGCGGGCTGCCTATGGCAAAGCATCAATGACGGTTATTCTCGGCCTTGAATCGAGCTGCGACGAAACTGCAGCAGCAGTGGTGACTTCGCAGCGCGAAATCCTGTCGCATGCGCTCGCCGGTCAGGAGGACCACCACCGTGCTTTTGGCGGCGTCGTGCCTGAAATTGCTGCCCGCGCGCATGCAGAAATGATGACGCCTCTGGTGCGCACGGCGCTGCGCGATGCGGGCAAGACGCTGAACGATGTGGATGCTGTTGCCGCGACCGCGGGCCCCGGATTGATCGGCGGGGTGATGGTCGGGCTGGTGACAGCAAAGGCGATGGCGATGGCCGCGGATAAGCCGTTGATAGCAGTCAACCATCTGGAAGGACATGCGCTGTCGGCGCGGCTGATTGATGCCGATCTGGAATTTCCCTATCTTCTGTTGCTGGTATCGGGCGGGCATTGCCAGCTGCTGCGCGTGAACAATGTCGGCGATTATACCCGGCTTGGCACCACGATAGATGATGCAGTGGGCGAGGCATTTGACAAAAGCGCAAAGATATTGGGGCTGGGCTTTCCCGGTGGCCCTGCGCTGGAACAATCAGCGCGCAGCGGCGATGCGGATGCCGTGCCGCTGCCCCGCCCGTTAAAGGGAGCCGATGAGCCGCATTTCTCTTTCGCTGGCCTGAAAAGCGCAGTCGTGCGTGCAGCGCAGAGCGGGTCTTTCCGCGTGCCGGACATCGCTGCATCGTTTCAGCTGGCGGTTACCGATTGCCTTGAAGATCGGCTGCGCTACAGCCTTGACCGGATGGATGCGCCTCCCGCTGCGCTTGTGGTGGCAGGGGGCGTTGCGGCCAATCAGGCTGTCCGCAATATGCTTCAGCGGTTGGCGGGCGAATATGAAATGCGCTTTGTCGCGCCGCCATTATGGCTATGCACCGATAATGCTGCGATGATCGCATGGGCGGGCGCGGAACGGTTTGCTGCCGGGTTGAGCGATCCGCTGGATTTCCCCGCGCGCCCGCGTTGGCCGCTTGATCCCGGCGCAGAAATAGTGCGCGGAGCAGGAGTAAAGGCATGAGCGATCCGAACACCAATCTAAACAGCGACACCCGCATAGGGCCGATTGGCGTCGTGGGCGCAGGTGCATGGGGCACCGCGCTGGCCGAGGTTATGGCAGCAGCGCAGGGCGAAACGCTGATCTGGGCGCGTGAAGATGACGTAGTGGCCAGCATCAACGATAGTCAGGAGAACAGCGTTTTTCTGAAAGGCCAGAAACTTTCGTCCCGGATAACAGCGACGGGCAGTATTGCCGAAATGGCCGCATGCCGCGCGCTGCTGCTGGTCACGCCAGCACAGCATCTGCGCGCAGCATTACAGTCTTTGCCCGAAACGAACGCGCCGCTTCTGATCTGTTCAAAAGGCATCGAGGCAGGCAGCATGGCCATCCTTTCCGAAGTGGCGGCAGAATGTCGCCCCGATAATCTGCTCGCGGTATTGTCAGGTCCAACCTTTGCGCATGAGGTAGCGGCGCATAAGCCAACCGCCATCACCTTCGCCTGCGCCGACGAAGCGCGCGGCCGGGGATTGGCGAAGATCGTATCAACCCCGTTTTTCCGCCCCTATTGGACCGATGATGTTATCGGCGCGGAAATCGGCGGAGCGGTGAAGAATGTGCTGGCAATAGGGTGCGGCGTTGTGGACGGGGCCGGGCTGGGGCTGAATGCCCGTGCTGCGTTGATCGCACGCGGCTTTGCAGAGATGCAGCGATATGGGCTGGCGCGCGGCGCGCGGGCCGAAACACTTGCCGGGCTGTCGGGGCTGGGTGATCTGGTGCTGACCTGTAACAGCGAAAACAGCCGAAACTTCTCTCTGGGGCGCGGGTTGGGGCGCGGGGCGAGTGCAGCCGAATTGCTGGCCGACCGAAAGACAGTGGCGGAAGGCGCGCATACCGCGCCCGTTCTGCAGAAATCGGCGATGGCGCTGGGCGTTGAAATGCCGATAGTCGATGCCGTATGCCAGCTGCTGGCAGGCGAAGCGGCCGTATCGCAGATCGTCGCCAATCTGCTGGCCCGTCCGTTAAAGGCAGAGGGATAGTTGACCATCAGCGCTCCGGATTCGACCGACGATATTCAGGCGCTAGCAAAGGGCGGGCGCACCAATGTGTTCGGATTCCTGTTGCGGCTGGCCGCGCGTATTCCGTTCCTGTTTATCGCAGGCCGCCTATACGGAGCGGAGGCATTGGGCCGGTTTGCCTATGCTATACTGGTCGTGGAATTTGTAGCGCAGATCGCCACGATGGGGCTACGGCGCGGACTGGCCGAGACATTATCGCGGGAGGAAAAACCGCCGCAGCATGTGGTTGCCGATGCGCTGCTGATCGGGATAACTGCATCATTGATTGGCGGCGCGCTGCTCATCGCCGTTCCGCAGGTTATGTTCCCCAACAGCGGTATCAACGGGCTTGATCGGCTGCTGCCGCTGATTATCGCGCCGATCGTTATTACCGAAATCGCGCTGGCGGCGCTGGCGTACCGTTTCGATATCGCCTCCACTGTGCGCGCGCGCGCAATCGTTGAACCGTGGACGATCAGCATCGCGGCATGGGCGTTATTTTATTATTCCGCGCGCGACGGCCTGATCCTTTCTTACGTGGTATCAATGGCAGCGGCGATGGTGGCCGCTCTCTGGCCGCTCTGGCGCAGTTACGGGATGCCGCATGGTTGGCGGCCAAGGCCCGCTGAACTGATTAAAATCGCCCGGCGCAATTTGCCGCTTGCGGCTGCAGATGCGATTGAATGGGGCAGCAGACGGCTTGATCTCGCGATCCTTGGCCTGTTCGCATCGCCGGCGATTGTCGGCATTTATTATGTGGCGCAGCAAGTGGCCAGCCTGCCGCAGAAACTGAAAACAAGTTTTGATCCTATCCTTGGCCCCGTTATCACCCGCAATCTGAAAGATAAAAACTACGCTGCCATCGCACGTCAGGTTGGGCAGGTGGGCTTCTGGATTATCGCAGCGCAGGCCGGTATTGCACTCGCGCTCGGCATTCCGGGGGAGGCTGTCATGGGGCTTGTCGGGCCGGAATTTGTCGGCGGAACCGCCGCGCTTGCATTCTTGCTGGCGGCGGAGGTGGCTGCGGCCACCGCCGTGGTGAGCGAGGCGGCACTGATATATATTGCCCGCCACCGCAATATGCTGATTTCATTGGGCATGCTTGGCCTGCAGGCGGCGCTGAGTGTCGCGCTGATCTTTGCCGCCGATTATCTGCCGGTTCGCGAAAGTATGGAAGGGCTGTTGAAAGCGGCTGCGGTTGCCTGCGCATTGATGCTGGCGCTGGGCGTATCATCGTTGGTGAAATCCATATTGCTGTCACAGCTTTTGAAGGCGCCGATTTCAATCCTGCGCTGGCCGTTATTTGCCGCGATTGCCGTAGCAACATTGCTTGGCATCGGCGCGACTTACCTGCCCGAATGGGCGGAGCTTATTCTGGGCATTCCGATCATCCTCGGCGCCTATAGCTGGATCATCTGGACGAAAGGATTTGGCGAGGATGACCGGATATTGTTCCGCAAGAATAAAAGCGAAGCCAAGCCCGAAGTGTAACGCGTCGCTACAGCGCCTTTGCTACCAGCGCCTTGATGTCCGCCTCTGGCCGTGCGCCATAATGCGAGATGATTTCCGCCGCGCAGACCGCGCCTGCTTTCAGGCAGCTGTCAATATCGCGCCCTTCGCTAAGGCCGGAGAGAAAACCCGCAGCAAACAGATCGCCCGCGCCGGTTGTATCGACCAGCTGGCTGACAGGCTGCGCAGCAACGGAATAGCGCGTGCCGTCCTGCACCGCGATGGCGCCATTTGCGCCGCGCGTTACAACGAGCAACGGCAATTTTGCGGCAATCATGTCAACCGCCGCATCAAAGCTGTCGTTTTGTGTCAGCGATTGAATCTCATCCTCATTCGCGAACAGGATATCGATCAAACCTTCATTGATCAATGCCATGAAATCATCGCGGAACCGATCAATCACAAAGCCATCGGACAACGTGAAAGCCACTTTGCGTCCGGCCGCTTTGGCATAGTCAATCGCACCGCGCATTGCCGCGCGCGGCGCTTCGGGATCCCACAGATATCCTTCGAGATACAGTATCTCCGCGCTTTGGATCAGCTCCTTGTCCAACGCTGCGGCGGGCAGATATTGCGATGCGCCCAGAAATGTATTCATCGTGCGCTGCGCATCGGGCGTCACGAAGATCAGGCAGCGTGCCGTCGCCGGATCGCCAGCGCGCGGCGTGACATCGAAATCAATTCCGGCGGCGCGGATATCATGGCTGAAAATCTCGCCAAGCGGATCATCGGCCACCTGCGCCACAAGCGCGCATTTGCGGCCCAGCATCGCCAGCCCGGCAAGCGTATTGGCAGCAGACCCGCCGCTGATTTCCCGCGCCGAATCCATCGCGCTGTAAAGCTCTTGCGCACGCGCCTCGTCAACCAGCTCCATCGCGCCCTTGGTCAGCTGCTCACCTGCCAGAAATTCGTCATCGGTGTTGGCGATTACATCGACGATGGCATTGCCGATCGCGAGGATATCATAACGGGTATCGGACATAATATGCAGCTTTCGTGAGCGAGGAACAGGTGTCCGCCGAACCCCTAAAGCGCAGCGACGACCGCATCAACCGCTTATCGCCGATTGACCTTGCCATACGCACAGCGATACAGCAGCATTATGCTGAAATCTCTGCAACTCGCGCTTACCGATCTGGCCAACCGGAAAATCCTGATTGTGCTTGCCAAATCAATCGCGGCCACGCTCGCCATATTTGCGGTGATCGGTACCGGGCTATGGTTTGCAGTTGATTATTTTGTCAGCGACCGGCTGGGATCTAGCGACGGGTGGATCGCCGCAACTATTGCGGTCGCCGCAGTGCTGGTCACCGTGCTCACCGGCTGGTTCCTGTTTCGCGTCATCGCGGTCACGGTGCTATGGTTTTTCGCCGATGACATTGTCGATCTGGTTGAAAGAAAACACTATCCGGACGCTGCCGAAACCGGGAAGATGCCGGGGTATAAACAGTCGTTCGCGCTGGCCAGCCGTTCATTGCTGCGCGTGATCGGCTATAATCTCGCGGCGCTGCCATTTTATGTCATCCTGCTGTTTACTGGCATTGGCGCGCCGATCATTTTCCTGATCGTAAATGCGTTACTGCTCGGCCGCGATCTTGAAGAAATGCTGGGCGCGCGGCATGGTTTGGCGGCGAATATGCAAGGCGCGGGAAACAAACATCTGATCGCGCGCGGGCCGCGCTGGTTGCTCGGCCTCATCGGCACCGCGGGGATGATGGTTCCGATTGTCAATTTTCTGGTTCCGGTTATAGCGACGTCAATGGCGACGCATTTGTTGCATGGCAGAAAAACATTGGCTGGCAATTGAAGGTTAATTTATGAAACATGTAGGCCTCACTCTTTCATTGGCGGTGCTGCTGGCTGGCTGCGTATCGTCCGGGGCAAAGCCTGCTGGTTCAGTTGATCCATCGCAGATTCCCATCAATGATCCCGGACCGATCAGCGGCAAGGGGCTGGAAGCTGTGATGGGCCGCAATGCGCAGACACTGCAATCCATGTTCGGCGAACCGCGCCTTGATGTGCAGGAGGCGGTAGGCCGCAAGTTGCAATTTAGCGGGGAAGCCTGCGTGCTCGATGCGTATCTTTATGCCCGCAATGGCGGCGGCGAACACATTGTCACGCATGTCGATGCCAGGCGCAGCGACGGTGCCGAGGTGGACCGGGCATCCTGCGTCAACGCGCTGCGGCGGCGCTAAGTTCGCCCAGCGCCCAGCGCGCCGCCTCTGCCACTACGCCATCATCGTCATTTAACAACGCACGCAGCGGTTTTTCCAATGAAGCATCGCCGCTGTTGCCCGCTGCGATTGCGACATTGCGGACAAATCGGTTCCGCCCCGTTCGCTTAATCGGCGATCCTGAAAACACTTTCCGGAAAGCAGCATCATCGAGTGCGAGCAAATCGCCAAGTCGCGGGCCAGCCAGCTCTGCGCGCGGAAGAAACGCCTTGTTTGCCGCTGCGCTCGCCGCGAATTTGTTCCACGGGCACACCGCCAGACAATCATCGCAGCCATAGATATGATTGCCGATCCCCTTGCGCAGATCGTGCGGAATGGGGCCTTTATGTTCGATGGTCAGATAGGAAATACAGCGCCGGGCATCGAGCTGGTATGGCGCCGGAAACGCGTTCGTCGGGCAGATATCCTGACACGCGCTGCATGTGCCGCAGCGGTCTGCCCCTGCAATGTCCGGCGGCAGTTCCAGCGAGGTGTATATCGCGCCAAGGAACAGCCAGCTGCCATGCGTGCGGCTGACCATATTGGTATGTTTGCCCTGCCATCCCAGCCCCGACGCGCTGGCCAGTGCCTTTTCCATCACCGGCGCGGTATCAACGAAGACCTTGACTTGCGGCGCGTCGCAACCCGCATTACCCGCCTTGCCCGCATGATGCACCAGCCATTGTGCGGTGCGTTTCAGCGCGCCTTTCACAACGTCATGATAATCGCGCCCGCGCGCATATACCGATATTCGCCCGCGATCCGGCACCTTCGCCAGCGCCATCGGATCATCCTTCGGCGTATAGCTCATCCCCAGCATGATAACGCTGTTCACATCGTTCCACAGCGTTTGCGGCTGGGCGCGTTCGTCCATCCGCCCCTCCATCCACAGCATATCGCCATGGCGTCCATCGGCGACCCATGCCTTCAGCCGCTCGCCGGTTTCGGGTGCAAGAACAGCAGGCGCGATACGGCAATCGGCAAAGCCTTCGACGCGCGCCTTTTCCTTTAGCGCGTTAACCATATCTTGCGGGTCTTTGGTCATTAGGTCACACGTATCAGGGAGAGAAGCATTTCGCACTCTTTACCATCCGGGGCCAGAGAATATGACAGCAGCGCCGCATACCGCTATGCATGCCAATGCCATTGAAGCGCGCGGGCTGGTAAAGGAATTTGATGGCTTTCGCGCCGTGGACGGCGTCGATATCTCCATCCCCGCCGGCAGCATTTACGGCATACTTGGCCCCAATGGCGCAGGCAAAACGAGCATGCTGCGCACGTTGCTGGGTATCATTGATCCCGATGATGGCACGCGCCATCTGTTGGGATCGGACAAGCCGATTTCAAAATCCCATCTGGTTGGTTACCTGCCCGAAGAACGCGGGCTTTATCAATCGATGCGCGCGGTCGATACCATCGCTTTTATGGGCGCGCTGCGCGGATTGCCGCTGAAAGAAGGCGCACGAAAAGGGCGCGAGCTGCTGGAAGACGCAGGGCTGGGCAAGGCCGCCGATAAGCAGATACGCCAGCTGTCAAAGGGCATGGCGCAAACCGTGCAGTTGATGGGCACTATCGTGCATGATCCCCAGTTGATCGTGCTCGACGAACCATTTTCCGGGCTGGATGCGCTCAATCAGGCGAAGCTGGAGAAAATGATCCGCGCGCAAGCCGAAAAGGGCGTGACCGTTCTGTTTTCCACCCATGTGATTGCCCATGCGGAACGATTATGTGAACGGATCGCGATTATCGCACATGGCAGGATCAGTTTCGATGGTCTGGTCAGCGATGCGCGCGACAGGCTTCGCCCGCAAGTGCATCTGGAAACCGAAAACCGCGATGGCCCATGGCGCAGCGCGCTGCCCCGCGAAACCGAGGCAGAGGGAAACTGGTGGCATTTCACCCTGCCCGAAAGCGGCGTTGAACCCTTGCTCACCGCGCTTGTAGAGGGAAAGGCTGGCGTGCGCTCGCTATCGATTGAACGGCCTGGACTGCATGATGCCTTTGTCGCGATTGCAGGTGAGGCCGTGGCTGCAGAAATGGCGCGCGATAACGCGGCTGGCGAAGGGAAATTGCCATGAAGGAAATTATCCGCGCATCATATGTAATCGGTCGCCGCGACTTCACTGCCATCATCTTTTCAAAAGCGTTCATCTTCTTTTTGCTGGGCCCGTTATTCCCGCTTATTGTCGGCATCGCAGCGGGCGCACTGGGCGGGCAGGTGGCGCGCGATTCGGCAGCGCCAGTGATTGGTTTGGCTATGTCTGCCGAAGATACGCAGGCGATTATGACAGCGCGCGATGCACTGTCGCAACAGCTGGGTAAGGGCCGCTTTCCCGATATGAAAGTGCTGGCAGTGTCAGTGGGCCCGGAGCCGTTGGACCCGCGCGCTTTGTTGCAGGACAAACGCAGCGGTCTGGCAGCGGTCTATTCAGGATCGCTTTCCGCGCCGGTTATTACAGGGACGCAAGGCAGTATCCGCCGATGGCAGGGCGAAATGGCGCTGCTCACCGGCTATGCAAACAGCAACGGGGCCATGACGCTGCCCGATATCGAACGCGATATAGTTCAGAAAAGCAGCAGCGATGCCAAACAGATCCGCGTGCTAACCGGGCAGGCGGCACAGACATTGCTGTTCATGCTGACGATGCTGCTCGCCGGGATGGTATTGTCCAATCTGGTCGAGGAAAAATCGAACAAGATTATCGAGATTCTCGCCGCGGCTATTCCCATCGATGCGGTGTTTATCGGGAAGCTGTTTGCCATGCTGGCAATGGCGGTGGTCGGCATCTGCGTATGGTTTGCTGCGGGCTTTGCAGGGGCAATGGCGCTCGGCGGCGGCATGCCGTCAATGCCCGAACCTGCCGTGGGATGGCCGATATTCTTTATCCTTGCCGTGATCTATTTTACGATGGCCTATCTGATGCTCGGTTCGCTGTTCCTTGGCATCGGCGCACAGGCAGCAACGGTGCGCGAAGTGCAGACCTTATCCATGCCCACCACGATGATGCAGCTCGTGATATTCTTCTTCGCAATGTATACTGTCACCAAGATCGGTCAGCCGATCGAACAGGTGGCGAGCATTTTTCCGTTCTCATCGCCCTTCGCAATGATCGCCCGCGCCGCACAGGTGGAAACGCTGTGGCATCATGGCGTCGCGATAGTCGGCCAGGGCCTGTTCGCGCTGCTGATCCTGCGGATCAGCGTGTGGCTATTCCGGCGCAATGTCATGAAATCAGGTAAGAAGGTAAAGAAAGACACCAGCGAAGCGCGCAAACTTTTTGGTCTGTTCCCAGTTGGCAGATAAACTGCGTTGGCAGATAAACTTCGATAGCCAATATCGCCGTCCTACAAGCGTCTCTCTTCTCCCGCTGCAAACTGAATATATTGACATCGCTGTAAGTTAGGTTAGAATTTCTGCTTAGGGGACGATTGCAGGAGAGAAGTTGATGGCGACGGCCGCAAAAATTGACGCCAGTACTTTGACAACAGCGCCAACCGCAGATCAGGCATTACAGCAATGGTACGCGGACAATCCGGATCGGGTTGAACAGGAAACCGATTACTGGGACGTCAGCCGCGCGGAGCTTTACAGCGAAGACAGATGGCATGCGCCCTTTGCCGATATGCGCGCGAAAGCACCGATCAACAAAGTTAGTGAGTCGGCTTATGGCCCCTATTGGAATGTGGCGGGATACAAGGCGATCCAGCATGTCGAATCGCTGCCCGATATCTTTTCATCCGAAACAGGCGGGATTGTGATTGCCGACCGTGACGAGGAACATGGCATTGATATGCCGATGTTCATTGCAATGGACCGGCCCAAACATACCGGGCAGCGGCGCACAGTTGCCCCGGCCTTTATGCCCAGCGCGATGACGGCGATGGAAGCCGAAATTCGCAGGCGCACCGGCGAAGTGCTTGATAACCTGCCACGCGATCAGCCCTTTGATTGGGTCGATAGGGTATCGATCGAACTTACCACGGGTATGCTGGCGATCCTGTTTGGTTTTCCGTGGGAGGACCGGAGATTGCTTACATTCTGGTCAGACTGGGCGGGCGATGTCGAACTGGCAAAGGCGCGCGATCTAGATCAACAGCGGCAGGCCATTATGTTTGAAATGGTCGGCTATTTTCAGCAGTTGTGGAATGAACGAAAGGACGCCGCGCCTGCCGATGATCTTATCTCGATGATGGTACATTCCGATGCTATGCGCGAAATGGACCAGATGGAATTTTTGGGCAATTTGATCCTGTTGATCGTGGGCGGCAATGATACAACGCGCAATTCGATGTCTGGCTTTGCCTACGGTTTGAGCCAGTTTCCCGAAGAACGTGCCAAGTTGCAGGCCCGCCCTGAACTGATCCCGAATGCCGTGCAGGAAATGCTGCGCTGGCAAACGCCGCTGGCGCATATGCGGCGCACCGCCACACAAGACCATGATCTGTTCGGCAATCATATTCGCGCAGGCGATAAGATCGTCATGTGGTATATTTCGGCTAACCGCGATGAAAGCGTCTTTGCCGATGCGGATGCGATAGATGTCGAGCGCGAAAATGCGCGGCGGCATATTGCGTTCGGCTACGGTATCCACCGCTGTGTCGGTGCGCGGCTGGCCGAACTGCAACTGCGCATACTGCTCGAAGAAATGCACGCGCGGCGAATGCAGGTGAACCCGACAGGCGACATGCGCCGCGTTCATGCCTGCTTCGTTCACGGATACCGTGAAATGCAGGTGGAACTGTCACACTATTAACGTGCTGCGCCGGTGATACGGCAAACTGTTGCTTTATTGCGGTTGCAAAGCAGGATAGGGCAGACGGCGCACCATGGATGTCTACCTGCCTATCGCCAACCTGTCGGTTGATGCTTTCGTAATCGTTCTTCTTGGCGGGCTTGTCGGCATATTATCGGGAATGTTCGGTGTCGGCGGCGGATTTATGACTACGCCGTTGCTGATCTTTTATGGGATTCCGCCCACGGTGGCCGCTGCATCTGCATCAACGCAGGTTACCGGCGCAAGCGTATCAGGCGTGTTTGCCCATCTCAAACGCGGCGGCGTTGATATCAAAATGGGCAGCGTGCTGGTGGTCGGCGGGCTTGTCGGCACATTGATCGGCGCCGCACTGTTCAGTATTCTGCAGCAATGGGGCCAGATTGATACGGTCATCAATATTTTATATGTGGTGATGCTGGGCAGCATCGGCGGCTTCATGGCAAAGGAAAGCTGGCAAAGCGTGTCGGCCCTGCGCGAAGGCCGCCCGCCCCCGCCCAAAAAACGGCGACATCATCCGCTGGTTGCAAATCTGCCCTATCGCTGGCGCTTCTATCGGTCTGGCCTGTATATCTCGCCGCTTGCGCCGCTTATCCTCGGATTTTTAACCGGCGTCATGACGATGCTGCTGGGTGTTGGTGGCGGATTCATCATGGTGCCGGCCATGCTGTATCTGCTGGGCATGGGCGCACGCGTTGTCGTCGGCACGTCGCTGTTTCAAATATTATTCGTCACCATTTCATCCACCATGATGCATGCGATGACGACGAAGGCAGTCGATATCGTACTCGCGGTGCTGCTGCTGTTCGGCAGCGTAACGGGCGCACAGATCGGCGCGCGAATGGCGCAGAAGATGCAGCCTGAATATCTGCGCGCGCTGCTTGCCATCATCGTGCTGATCGTGGCGGTTCGCATGGCGCTGGGGCTGGGGTGGCAACCGGACGAAATTTACTCGGTGCGCTTGCAGTGAAGGCGATGCTGCGCCTCGCTGTCCTGATTACGCTTGCCGTCTTAATGCCGTGGCAGGCGGCGGTATCACAGAAGAACGAACCGAAGCTGGTGCCCGATGTGTCGCAGCGCCAGATCAGCATCGAATCGGGATTTACCGGCGCTCAGCTTTTAATGTTCGGTGCCATCATCTATCCGCGCGGTGTTGCGCCGCAGGGCGAGGTCGATGTCGCCATCGTGCTGCGCGGGCCGAGCCAGTTCATCACGCTTTATGAAAAGCAGCGTATTCTTGGCATCTGGATCAATGCCGACAGCAAGGATTTCTTTTCGGTACCGGGATATTACGCCATCGCCTCGTCGCGCCCGATTGCAGATATCGTCGATGCCCGGACTGCCGATATCTACGAACTTGGCATTAACCGGCTGCAATTGTCGCCCGATGACAATCTGAACCGGAAGGAGGCAGAACGGTTTGAACAGGGCCTTGTCGATCTGAACAGCAGAGGCGGGCTTTTCCGGCAGAAAGAAAATGCCGTGCGTATTACCGATTCGGTTCTGTACCGGGCGCGTTTGTTAATTCCGTCAACCGTGCCTGTGGGAACCTACACCGCAGAAACGCTGCTGATCCGGGACGGCAAGGTTATTCAGGCTGACGACAGCGTGGAAATCACCATTCGCAAAAGCGGCTTTGAACAATTTGTGACAGTGATGGCCGACAAATATTCGCTGATTTACGGTATTGTCGCGGTTATCATCTCGCTGCTGCTGGGCTGGCTGGCGGCGCTGATATTCCAGCGGGTGTAACCAGCGCCTCCATCAAAGGCTGTATCAGCGGCAGGCACACGGGAACTGCGCCCGGTATGGTAAACAATTATTTACCCGCAGCCATTACAGTTTTCCCATCAAAGACAATTGGGTGGGTATTGAAGGCTATGGACAGCTATAACAAAGACATTTTCTCCTCTGACAAGCCGGCCGCACCGGACACGAATGAAAGCAATGCGCAGGCCGCAGCTTCGCCGAGCGCACCAGCAACTCCGCCAGCGCCAGCGCCCGCTCCAACGCCTGCTCCAGCACCATCAATAGCGCCAACCAGCAGCGTGCCCGCCTCGACCGTATCACTGACACCGGGCGGAGGATCGCCATCGGCCCGGCGTCAAACCACCGATGAAGCCGGCATGACGCCGCGATCACATTCGGCCAACACCACACCTTCCCATGCACTACATATGCTGGGCTATGTGATGGAAATCGCAGGTTCCGGATCCGAAATCAGCATTGATGCGCGTGTCTTGCAGAAACTGGCGAATCACAGCGATGCCAGTATCGCGATGGCAGGTCAGGTTGGTAGCCAGGTTAAAATTCGCGTCGGCCATATCTGGCTGCTCGCCAGTATTCGTACCCAAAGGCTGGATGACAAGGATGGCGTCATCCGCGCCGCCGTCGATTTTCTGGGTGAGGGCGATGAAGAACGGCTGACGGGCAAAATCTACAATTTCCGCCGCGGCGTTACCCGCTATCCCATTCCCGGATCAGAGGTGTTTGCCGTATCTACAGAAGATTTGACGCAGGTTTATGCTGCCGACAATCGTGCGCATGTCGAATTGGGAACGGTGTTCCCCACCAAAGATACACGCGGCGCGTTGTATGTTGATGCAATGCTGGGCAAACATTTTGCGCTGCTGGGATCAACCGGCACCGGTAAATCGACCAGCGCGGCATTGATCCTTCACCGCATTTGCGATCTGGCCCCCGAAGGCCACATCATGATGATCGATCCGCATGGGGAATATTCCGCAGCCTTTAAAACCAATGGCGCGTTATTTGACGTCAACAATCTGGCCTTACCGTACTGGATGATGAACTTCGCTGAACATTGCGAAGTTTTTGTGACGTCATCGGGCAATGAAAAACAGGTCGACTGCGATATTCTGGCCCGCTGTTTGTTACAGGCGCGGCAAAAGAACCGCCTGGCCGAAAGCGTCGGGCGGCTGACAGTAGATGCGCCGATACCGTATTTGCTGTCCGATCTGGTGAATATCATCCAGACCGAAATGGGTAAGCTCGACAAAGCGACCAGCTCCGCGCCGTTCATGCGATTGAAGGGCAAGATTGAGGAGATGAAGGCCGACCCGCGCTATAACTTCATGTTCTCCGGTATGCTCGTCGGCGATACGATGGCGGATTTTATCTCAAAGATTTTCCGTCTGCCCTCTGACGGCAAACCGATTTCGATTATCGATGTGTCGTCCGTGCCTTCGGACATCACCTCCACCGTTGTCGCGGTGCTTTCGCGCATGGTGTTTGACTATGCCATCTGGTCCAGAAACGAACCGCAACGGCCAATCCTTCTGGTCTGTGAAGAAGCGCACCGATACATCCCGTCTGACAAGATAGCAGGCGAAAGTTCGGTGCGGTCAATACTGGAACGGATCGCAAAAGAAGGCCGGAAATACGGCGTGTCGCTTGGCCTGATCACGCAGCGACCATCCGATTTGGCAGAGGGCGTGTTATCGCAGTGCGGCACAATCCTGTCGATGCGGCTGAACAATGATCGTGACCAAGCCTTCGTGCGCGCTGCAATGCCAGAGGGCGCGCGCGGCTTTCTGGATTCGATTCCCGCATTACGCAACCGGGAGATCATCATCTGCGGCGAGGGCGTTTCTATCCCCATTCGCGTATCGCTTGATACGCTGGAGGAAAACAAACGTCCGGCATCGGAAGATCCCCTCTTTTCCGAACTGTGGAAAGAATCGGGCGGCGAGGCGGAAATCCTTACCCGCGTTATTCAGCGGTGGCGTTCGCAGGGGCGGTAATCGCGGAGCATACGCGCGCGCAAATATAAGGCAGATGTTGCATGATGCAGCGGCGGTGATAAGAGGTTCGGCCAAAATACAACTCCGAACCAAAGGCCCGTTTCATGCCCAAACTGATCCTCATTCGCCATGGCCAATCGCAATGGAATTTGGAAAACCGCTTCACTGGATGGTGGGATGTCGATGTCACCGACAAAGGTGCAAAAGAGGCGTGGGACGCGGGCTTATTGCTGAAAGACAAACGCGTCACGCCCGAAATCTGTTTCACCAGTTTTCAGACGCGCGCTATCAAGACACTGAATCTGGCTTTGGAAGCTATGGACATGATGTGGCTGCCGGTGACGAAGGACTGGCGGTTGAATGAACGGCATTATGGCGGGCTGACCGGATTGAATAAACAGGAAACGCGCGACAAGCATGGCGATGATCAAGTGCATATCTGGCGCCGCAGCTTTGATACGCCGCCGCCCGAAATCGACGCTGGTAGCGAATATGATCTGGCATCCGATCCGCGATATGACGGCATCGATGTGCCGAAATCAGAAAGCCTGAAAAATACGATCGAACGCGTTCTGCCCTATTGGCAAAGCGATATCTTGCCGCAATTGCAGGCGGGCAAAACGATCATGATCTCCGCACATGGGAACAGTTTACGTGCGCTGGTAAAACATCTGTCGAATATCAGCGACGATGAAATCACCGGACTGGAAATCCCGACCGGCCAACCGATCATTTATGATTTCGATGAAAATATGCAGGCGGGCGAGCGTTACTATCTGGCCGATAGCTGAAGGTATTTTTCGACCATGTCAGGATTTCTGACGTTTCTGCCTGTACATATCGGCATCCGCCTGCGCCAGAATTTTCGACGCATCAAGCTGCGGATCGACCATCGTGTAACCAACTGAAATGCAAGGCTTCACAAGGTCGCCGTCAAAATCCAGCGCGCAATCATGCACCTGTTGGCGCAGCGCCGCGATCTTGCTGTCCATCATTGCCGCGCCCACACTGTCGAGCAGAATTGCAAATTCGTCGCCGCCCATGCGGGCAGCAATATCGAACCGCCGAATGCGGCGTTGCAATGCTGCCGCAACAGTGATCAGAAGTTCATCGCCGGCGTTATGCCCGTAGCGATCATTAATTGATTTCAGCCCGTCTACATCAATATAGATCAAGCCATATTGCGTGTCATGTCGCTGCGCCCTGACACACAATCGTTCAAGCTCTTCCATAAAATACCGCCGGTTATACAGCGGGGTCAGCGTGTCGCGCACCACCAGTTTTTCCAGCTCGGCCACGCGCTGTTTCAACGAATCATTTTCGGCCTGCATCATATCACCCGGACCGTTCAGCGGCGGAGTGTTTCGCCCACCATGCCCGGTATGTGATGTCGTCTTTGACATTTTCATAATAATTGCCCCCGATCGCGACCCGGGTTTACCGTAATTATAATTTTATCAACATTATTCTGTCGATATTGCAACAGTTTCGCGCAATATTTATATAATTTGACATAGAAGTGCGGATGTTATTCTGCCCGGCCGATAACACGATTGCATGGATAGGGCGGCGGCGCTATTGCGCATGGCTCCATTTGCAATGTGAAGGCAGGTAATGAGCGGCTCCACCCCCATCGTCGGTATCATCATGGGCAGCCAGTCCGATTGGGACACAATGCGTGAGGCCGCCGACATTCTGACGGCATTGGGTATTGCGCATGAAAGCAAAATCATATCGGCGCATCGCACGCCCGACCGATTGTATGATTATGCCAAAACCGCCAAGCAGCGCGGTTTGAAAATCATTATTGCTGGCGCGGGCGGCGCTGCCCATTTGCCGGGTATGGCGGCGGCCATGACGATCCTTCCCGTGCTGGGCGTGCCTGTTCAATCAAAGGCGCTAGACGGTATGGACAGCCTGCTATCCATCGCCCAGATGCCGGGCGGCATACCCGTCGGCACGTTGGCGATTGGCAAGCCTGGCGCGAAAAATGCGGCTTTGCTGTCTGCGGCCATGCTGGCGACACAGGATGATGCACTGTCGCAAAAACTGGCTGACTGGCGGGAAAGCCAGACAGCATCGGTTGCCGAGATACCCGAATGACAGAGCTGCCACCCGGATCGATAATCGGTATATTGGGCGGCGGGCAACTGGGCCGGATGCTTGCGATGTCGGCAGCTCAGCTTGGCTATCGGTGCCATATCTATGCACCTGAACCCGGCAGTGTGGCCGCAGAGGTTGCCGGTTTTTTCACGTGCGCCGGTTTCGATGATGAAGCGCAACTCGCCGCCTTTGCCAAAAGCTGCGATGTTATTACCTACGAATTTGAAAATGTGCCGGTCACCCCGCTTGTGGCCGTGACCGAACTCGCCCCGCTACGCCCCGGCACAAAGGCGCTGGAAATCGCGCAGAGCCGAATTGACGAAAAACGGTTTGCGCAGCAGCTTGGCGGCAAAACAGCGCCTTTCGCATCGATCAGAGCGCGCGATCAATTGGCCCCTGCGCTGCAACAGGCCGGCCTGCCCGCCATCATCAAAACCAATCGGCTGGGCTATGATGGCAAGGGGCAGCTGCGCGTGAGCGATACCAGCAATCTGGCGCATGTGTGGCAGGATATGGAGGAACAGACCTGCATTGCCGAGGGCGTCGTGCATTTCGATGCGGAATTTTCGGTGATCCTCGTTCGCGGCGGCGACGGAGAGCTGCGCTATTGGGATAGCCCGCGCAACGTGCACAAAAACGGAATTCTGGCGACGTCCACTTTGCCGGCCGGGCCATTGATTGAAAGTCAGGAGGCCGACGCGCGTAAGCTGGCCGCTCAAATCGCCGAGGCGCTTGATTATGTCGGCGTATTAACCTGCGAATTTTTCGCCACTGCATCAGGGCCGATATTTAACGAGATGGCTCCGCGGGTGCATAACAGCGGCCACTGGTCAATTGAGGGTGCGATCACCAGCCAGTTCGAAAATCATATCCGGGCAATTTGCGGCCTGCCACTGGGTGACACCGGAATGGCGGCTGACCGGATTGAGATGGAGAATCTGATCGGCGATTCCGGCGATATGCCTGCACGCGCCATAGCCAGCGGCGATGCGCATTTGCATCTATATGGGAAAAGCGAAGCGCGCGAAGGCCGAAAAATGGGTCATATCACGCGGCTGTATCGATAAGGTGTACAGAAGGCTTGTGTCGCAAATATCGCCAAGCTAATTGCCAATATCATGGATCAACCTGAAATCATTCTGGTGCTGGCGCGGGCGGCAAATGGCGTGATTGGCATGGATGGAAAGATGCCGTGGCACATCTCTGCCGATCTGCGGCATTTCAAGAAGATCACGAAAAACTGTCCGATGATTATGGGGCGCAAGACGTTTGAAAGCCTGCCCGGTATATTGGATGGTCGCCGCCATATTGTGATGACCCGTGATACCGATTGGCAGGCAAATGGCGCAGAGGTGGCGCGGTCACCCGAACAGGCGTTGCAGATGGCAAATCGCGGGCCGAACGCCGGGCGTATCTGCATCATCGGCGGAGCGGAAATATACGCGTTATTTTTGCCAGTAGCAGACCGGATTGAATTGACTGAAATAAAAGCCGAACCCGTTGGCGACACCATGGTCGGTGAATTCAGCACAGCGATTTGGCAAGCGACCCAGCGCGAAGATCATGCCAGCGCCGATGGCCAGCCGGCATTTTCATTTATCACGCTTCAGCGAAAGGCCGACCAATACAATGACTGAGCGCCCCGCGACAATTCCGATCATCCGGCACACCGAAACCATGCCTGCAAATCTGCGCGGCGGGGCTGCCGCACTCGGCAATTTTGATGGCTATCATGCCGGGCATCAATCGGTGGGCAGCGCTGCGATTGCACACGCGAAGGCCGAGGGCCGCCCGGCAATCATTGCGACTTTCGATCCGCATCCGGTGCGCCATTTTGCCCCGCATGTGCCGCCCTTCCGGCTGACCACGCTTGCGCAACGGGCAGAAATTTTCGGGCAGGCCGGTGCAGACGCCATGCTGGTTTTTGATTTTGGCGAGCCGCTGGCGAATATGACAGCGCCGGATTTCGTGACAAAGCTGCTGGCCGAACAATTGGGTATCGCCGTCGCAGTAACCGGCAATGATTTTACCTTTGGCAAAGATCGCGGCGGTAATATCGAACTGATTCGGCAACTTGGTGGGAAAGCCGGTATGGAACATGTCACCGTTGATCCGGTCCATGATGCCCACGGCGTTATTTCTTCAAGCCGTATACGCGATGCATTGAAGGCCGGTGAGGTCGCCAACGCAAACCGGATGCTGACCCGGCCATTTACGGTGCGCGGCACTGTGCAGCATGGCGATAAAAACGGCCGGATGCTGGGCTATCCAACCGCGAATATCGAAATGGCACAATATCTGCGCCCGCGATACGGCATCTATGCAGTGCGCGGGCGGCTTCCCGACGGACGGCTGCTCGACGGCGCGGCCAATATTGGCGTTCGCCCCAGCTTCGATCCACCAAAGGAACTGCTCGAGCCTTATTTCTTCGATTTTGACGGCGATCTTTACGATCAGGAAATCGATGTCGAGTTTCATGAATTCATTCGCGCCGAACAACGCTTTGGCGACATGGAGAATCTGAAAGCGCAGATGGCGCAGGATTGTGATGTCGCGCGCGCCATGTTGCAAAGGGTGCCGCGATAACCGGAAGGCTTTTCAGGAAGGGCGAAGTTTGGGACAAACTGTTCGGTATCTGATCGTGGCGGCGGTGGCGGCGCTGTTTGCCCTATCGCTGTATCATGCCAGCTGGATCGCGCCTGATCCGGTCGGCGGGCCAAAGCTGATCGCGGGCAAACCCGCATCGCTTTCCACCGGTGCCGATGGCTGTATAGCCGAACCGCCATCTGCGCGCATGTGGGATAGCGAATATGGCAGCCAGCAGCCCGCCGAATTACGCCAGCTGTTGCTGACTGCCGGCAACAGCGCCGATGCGTTGGTTATTGAAAGCGAAATGCAAGACGGGCAGCTCGTGCTGGCGCGTGATATGAAGGCGGGATGCGCCGCCGATGCCGCAAAGCCAGCAGCCGATGCGAAGGCCGCCTTTGCTGCATTGGCCAAGCCAGAGCAATTCATTCGTGTTACGGCAGGCGCGCAGGCAGCAGCGGCGATCTCTGCCGCGCCAACGAGCGACGTGCGGCAGATATATTTCGGTGATACGCCTGCTGACATTGCAGCGATTAAAATCGCGCCTGCCTTCGCGATTGAAACCGCCCGGCAATGCGCGGGCGAATACCGGCAGGTTGGCATGTGGGGCAGCATTCCCGAAAGCTGTCGCGGCGGAACCATGCTATTGACGCTGGGTGATCTGGGCATTGGGCTGTGGGGGTGGCCCGACCGGTTTCTGGCACGCATGGCGCAAAACAACATACGCGTGATTATCGCCGCAGACGTTACCCGGCGGCGCATAACCGGGCTGACCGAATTGTCGCAATATAGCGATATTGCCAGCAGCTATAATGGCTATATCTGGATTGATGACATCGAACAGCTCGGGCCTGCGCTACGTCCATAAGGCAACGGCGCAGCGTAACGGCAACTTTGCCTTTATCCCGTGCGCCATATCCTATAGGCGAATTGGCGATATGACCGACGATCCCAAAAAGCCCGATACGCCCGATTACAAGGACACCGTTTTCCTGCCGAAGACGGATTTTCCGATGAAAGCCGGCTTGCCGCAAAAAGAGCCAGGCATTCTGGCGCAATGGCGCGAACGCGATATTTACGGCACATTGCGTAAGACACGCGCAGGCCGCGAAAAATTTATCTTCCACGATGGCCCGCCATACGCAAATGGCAATATCCATATCGGGCATGCGTTGAACAAAACGCTGAAAGATATCGTCGTACGCACGCAAAGCCTGCTTGGCAAAGATGCGCCTTTCGTGCCCGGCTGGGATTGCCACGGGCTGCCGATCGAATGGAAGATCGAGGAGCAATACCGCAAGAAGAAGCGCAACAAGGACGAAGTGCCGCCGAAAGAATTTCGCGCCGAGTGCCGCCAATATGCGAAGGGATGGGTCGAGACGCAATCGCAGCAGTTCCAACGGCTGGGCATCAATGCTGATTGGGCCAAACCCTATCTGACCATGGATTTCAGCGCCGAGGCGACGATTGTTTCGGAGTTGATGAAATTCGCCGAGACCGGCCAGCTGTATCGCGGCGCAAAACCGGTGATGTGGTCGCCTGTTGAACGCACCGCTCTGGCCGAGGCGGAAGTGGAATATGCCGATGTCACTTCGACACAGATCGACGTGGCTTTTAAGATTACCAAAGCACCGAACGCCCCCGAGCTGGTCGGCGCACATGCCGTGATCTGGACTACCACACCATGGACTATCCCGGTCAATCAGGCGCTCGCCTATACAAATAGCGAGTTTTACATGGCAGTTGAAACGGAAGAGGGCGTCTTCGTCGTCGCCCGTCCCCTACTCAGCAAATTTTTAGAGCGAACTGGTGTCAAGATTAAAGCAGAGGCGCAAACCCTAGCGGATGAATTATTGGTGTCCGAGTTGGCTTTCACGTTTAAACAGTTCAAAGCAGAGAAGGGTAAAGTGCCGGGGGTAATCTGGTACGGTTTCGGCTCTGACCTAGCCGGTGCCAAGGCCGCGCATCCCATGGCTAAATATTTCTGTCATTCCGGCGAAAGCCGGAATCCAGATGCGGATGGGGCGGAGTGGACCCCGGATCAAGTCCGGGGTGACGATGGGAATGAAGAAGACGCCGAGAGCGGACCAGCTATCTACCGCGACTCTCCAAATTCCAAATTCTACACCAAACCCCGCCCGTTCCTTGACGGATCGGCCTTCGTCACCATAGAAGCGGGCACTGGCCTTGTTCACATGGCACCCGACCATGGCGAGGATGATTTTGATCTGTGTAAGGCGAACGGCATCAATCCGGTTTTCGCGGTTGATGCGGGCGGGCAGTATCGTGAGGATTGGGCGTGGTTGCCGAAAACCAGTAGCGTCATCAATAAAAACTTCAACGGCTCCGACGGTCCGATCTGCAATGATCTGCGTGAGGCCGGCGCGCTGCTTTCGGCGGGCGAATTTCACCATAGCTATCCGCACAGCTGGCGTTCAAAGGCGAAGATCATCTATCGCTGCACCCAGCAATGGTTCGCGGCGATGGATGAGAATATTCACTACGATAGAAGTGAACGTAACCCATCGGAGGCGCGCCAATTCACAATAGCAATTACTCCAGCTACAGTCTCATCTTCGACGCTAAGAAAAAAAGCACTAAAGGCCATCGCCGAAACCCGCTTTGTCCCTGAGAAAGGGCGCAACCGTATTGGCAGCATGGTGGAGGGACGGCCTGACTGGGTGCTGTCACGCCAGCGTGCATGGGGCGTGCCGATCACGCTGTTTGTGAACCGGAAAAGCAACGAATATCTTGTCGATGCGCAAGTGAACGCACGTATTATTGCAGCGGTCGGAAAGGACGGCGTCGACGCGTGGGAAGAGCCGCGCGCGCAGGAATTTCTGGGCGATGGCTATGCGGCCGATGACTATGAAATGGTGACCGATATTCTCGACGTGTGGTTTGACAGCGGCTGCACGCATGTCTTTACGCTGGAAAGCGGGAAATGGCCCGAACAGCAATGGCCCGCCGATCTGTATCTTGAAGGATCGGATCAGCATCGCGGATGGTTCCAATCTTCATTGCTCGAAAGCTGTGCCACGCGGGGCCGCGCGCCGTATAACGCAGTTCTCACCCATGGCTTTACGATGGATGCAAAGGGCATGAAAATGTCCAAATCGCTCGGTAACACGGTCGATCCGTTGAAGGTGATGGAACAATATGGCGCGGATATTATCCGGCTGTGGGTGGCCAGCATCGATTATACAGAAGATCACCGGATCGGCGATGAGATCCTGCGCGGCGTATCCGATTCCTACCGCAAATTGCGCAACACCTTTCGCTATATGCTCGGCGCGCTCGGTGATTATGACGAGAGCGAGCGCGTTGATATTGCCGACATGCCGGAGCTTGAACGCTATGTTCTGCATCTTCTGGCCGAGTTGGATGCGAAGCTGCGCCGTGCGGTCGATGCCTATGATTTTGGCAGCTATATGCGGCTGATCAGCGAATTTGCAAATGAGGATCTCTCAGCCTTCTTTTTCGATATCCGCAAAGACTGCCTCTATTGCGACGCGCCCGGCAGCATAAAGCGCCGTTCGGCGCGCACCGTGCTGGATATAGTGTTCCATGCCATGGTGCGCTATGCAGCGCCGGTGCTGGTCTTCACTGCAGAGGAAATCTGGCAATCGCGTTACGGCAAGGATGCCGAGAGCGTGCATCTGCTCGAATGGCCGGAGGTTGACAGCAGCTGGCAGGATGCCGCGCTGTCCGATCGCTGGGCCGCGCTGCGCGTGCTGCGCGAACGGGTGAATGAAGCGATCGAACCGCTGCGCCGCGATAAAGTTATCCGGTCCAGTCTACAGGCCGAGGTCACCGTGCCCGATCGGCTGAGCGGTATTGATCTGGCCGAATTGTTCATATCGGCGGATGTGCATGAAGGAAGCGAAATTGCAGTGTCCAAAACCGCGCACAGCAAATGCGGGCGGTGTTGGCGGTTGCTGCCCGATGTGACGCAGGATGGCGCGCTGTGTGACAGGTGCCATTCAGTTTTGGAAAGCTAGTGATGACGCAAATGACCGACACCAAACGCTTTTACAAACAGGGGCTGCTGCTCGCCGCACTGATCTTCGCGGCGGATCAAGTTGTGAAATATATCATGATGGTGCCGCTGCAACTGAAGAGCAAAACGGTGATCCATATCATGCCCTTTTTCGATTTTCGTTGGGCTGAGAATCGCGGGATTTCTATGGGAATGCTGACAGCCGACAGCGATTGGCAGCGATGGCTGCTGGTCGCGGTTACGGCGGTAATCGCAATTGTCGTTGCCGTTTGGATGTACCGCGAAAAAGCGCGCGGCGACGTGTTGGCGCTCGCACTGGTGCTGGGCGGGGCTCTGGGCAATATTGTCGATCGGGCGCGCTTCGGCTATGTTGTTGACTATGCCGATTTGCATTTCGGATCATTCCGGCCGTTTTTTATATTCAACCTGGCTGATGCCGCGATCACAATCGGCGTAGTGATATTGCTTGCGCGCGCTTTGCTGATAGGCGACAAGACGGATAACGACGCCGATGGCGAAAATCTGGAGACGAATAATGCGTAAACCATTGATGATGATAGCAGCTTTTGGCAGCTTGGCCGCGCTTTCGGCTTGCGGTTCAAGCGGGATTTTTGATCGCGACCGGCCTGATGAATTTGCCGTAAGCCGTAATGCGCCTCTCGCTATGCCGCCAGATTTCGCATTGACGCCGCCGCGTCCCGGCGCTGCGCCAACACAGGGTAGCGGCAATCAGGAAGAAGTGCTGGAGGCGTTGTTTGGCGGACCTGCCGCGCGCTCTGCCACTGAAAGCGCGATTATCGGCGCTGCTGGCGATGCCGATCTGGGCATTCGCACTGCGGTTGGCGATCCGGCCACGATGACAGTGAATAAAGGCAGCGTTACGCGCGATATTATATCCGCACCCGAAGGCGACGGCCAGAATGCACAGGCCGCCATTCCGGGGGCTTGAACTGCAAATAAGATTTGGAAAAAGCGGCTGTAGTGGCCGCTTTTTTTATGCCCGCGCGCCTTCTTCGATTCCGGCGCTGTTATGGCGCAGAGCTTTCAGCACGGTGTCCACGATCTGCGGCGCGTTCAGCCCGGCCTCGTCATATTGTTTTTCCGGCTTATCCTGATCCTGAAAAATATCGGGCAGGCGCATCGTGCGAATTTTCAGGCCGGCATCCATCAGGCCCAGATCGCTTGCCAGTGTCAGCACATGCGCGCCCATGCCGCCAATCGCCGCTTCTTCAAGCGTGATTACGACATCATGATTCGCAATCAGCTTGCGGATCAACGCTTCATCAAGTGGTTTGACAAAGCGCATATCGGCAATCGTGGTTGGTAGCCCCTTAGCATCTAGCGTGTCCGCTGCCTTCTGCGCCTCCGCCAAACGAGACCCGAGTGACAGGATCGCCACCTTGCTGCCCTCGCGCACAATACGCCCTTTGCCGATTTCCAGTTTTTCAGGGACAGCGGGGATTGCCGCCCCTGTGCCCGCACCGCGCGGATAGCGAAACGCAATCGGCCCGTCATCATATTCGGCGGCAGTATATGTCATATGCGCCAGTTCCGCCTCATCACTCGGCGACATCACGACGAAGTTCGGAAGCGTCGCCAGATAGGCAAGATCAAAACTGCCCGCATGCGTCGATCCGTCGGCACCGACCAGACCGGCACGGTCGATCGCAAAACGCACCGGCAGATTCTGAATCGCAACGTCATGCACCACCTGATCATAGGCGCGTTGCAGGAATGTGGAATAAATCGCCGCAAAAGGCCGCATCCCCTGCGCTGCCAAACCTGCAGCGAAAGTGACGCCATGCTGTTCGGCAATGCCCACGTCGAACGCGCGGTCCGGATGTGCGGCTGCAAATTTATCCACGCCGGTGCCAGATGGCATCGCAGCCGTAATTGCGCAGATGCGCGGATCGGTATCGGCCAGCTTTGCCAGCGTTTCGCCAAACACATTCTGGTATGCGGGCGGACCGCCGCCGGGCCCCTTATCCTGTTTCCCCGATACGACATCGAATTTGGCGACGCCGTGATATTTGTCCGCGCTTTCTTCGGCAGGGGCATAGCCTTTCCCCTTTTGCGTGACGCAGTGAATCAGCACCGGCCCTTCGGCATTATCGCGCACATTTTCCAGAACGGGGATTAACTGGTCCATATCATGGCCGTCAATCGGGCCGACATAATAGAAACCAAGCTCTTCAAACAACGTGCCGCCCATCGCCATGCCGCGGGCATATTCCTCCGCCCGTGCAGTCGCATCATGAACGCGGCGAGACAGCTTTGCCGTCACCTTGCGCGCGAGTTTGCGGATGTTGAGATATTCGCTCGATGAAACCAGCCGTGCGAGATAGCCCGATAGCCCGCCCACCGGCGGTGCGATCGACATGTCGTTGTCGTTGAGAATCACCACCAGCCGGTTGCCCGCAGCCTGCGCGTTGTTCATCGCTTCATAAGCCATGCCTGCGCTCATCGCACCGTCGCCGATAACAGCGATGGCCTTACCCGGCTTTTCCGCCAGCCGATTGGCCACGGCAAATCCGATAGCAGCGGAGATGGAGGTTGAGCTGTGCGCAGCGCCAAAGGGATCATATTCACTTTCGCTGCGCTTCGTAAAGCCAGAAAGTCCGCCGCTTTGCCGCAAAGTGCGGATACGATCGCG
>ENA-ORXM01000539-ORXM01000539.1-marine-metagenome-genome-assembly--contig:-NODE-539-length-65105-cov-5.857953_pt1 | contig 65105 bp, 57 predicted proteins | sample MGYA00237867_ERZ511480 | MGnify/ENA primary metagenome ERZ511480 (study PRJEB26309, sample SAMN06266103) | marine metagenome | isolation source: Algal blade | place: United Kingdom:Sidmouth, United...
TGAAATATATAGGGCTCGATTTTTCGGGAGTCATTCATACTACCTGTAGGTGAAAAGATTGGCTGATCTGTTATCTGATAAGAGGAGACTAAGTCTATCGCACCTAGGCTTACCCCTATGTAATAATGGAATGTATTTGACGGGTCACCGAAACGAATCTTTTCTGGAAGCTTACCTACAAATTTAACTTGCAATTCTATATTGGTACGAGATGAGGCGGAATAGAAAATAGTATCGTGAATAAAGGATATCGGAGACGTGTTGTCCTCATCTAGGCATAAGTAGCTACCTCCGAGCAAATATGCATTCAGTTCAATACTGTTTTTGTTGCTTATTCCTTGGGCATGCATCAAGACAGGAAGTCCTAGTAAGATAGTAAGTGTCAAAATATAGGATAGAATTTTCATATGTGTTTCTGTTTTATTGTATTTTATATAAATATATATAATAGTATAATCCAAAAGTATAATACTTCTCTTCAGCTATTTTATATTTGACCGTGAATTTTGGATATCATCCTCCCACTTTGTTTCACGCAGAGGACATAGCGTTAAATAAGCGATCACTAAAGCGGTTTTCTCCAAATAAACGAATAAACAACTCTGTTATTCTCCCACGTGGTTTCACGTAGAGGATGCTCGCAGCGTAAAATAAAAGCACGCTTCAGCGGATTTCCAAATACACAAATACACAAAAAAACAAACTCTCACTCTTTCCTTTTCTTCCACGCGTAAGGGATCGATAGGGTCCCCGAATTTTTTCGGGGAGTGCGGAGCACGGGCACCCCGCAAGAGCCCGACCCTAGCAGCCGCTGCCTTTCAAGCGGCTACTAGGGATACGCCAAAATAAAAAAATAATCCAGTATATCTACATATCATAAATCGTTCATAATCAGGCTATATTTCGAATGTTGGTAAAATTGATGCGAAATAATTACTGATAATCAGCTATTTATGAAGCGGGCGAGTGAAAATAAGTGTTGCGATGCTTGTTTTATCCATGAAGAGGACGTACCTTTGTCCCGCCTTAAGAAATAGGGCTACTAATATTTAATGTAATTGACCATAAAAATTTTATCAAGTGGACTATTTAAGTTACAAGACTAAATCGGAGCGTAAAGAAGACGTGGTGCGTGATTGGTACGTGGTAGATGCGGAAGGAGAGACAGTGGGAAGACTGGCTTCGAAGATTGCTACCGTACTCAGAGGAAAGCACAAGCCTTCTTATACGCCGCACATAGATACGGGTGACAATGTGATCATCCTCAATGGTGGAAAGATTCGTTTCACAGGAAGTAAGATGGCTCAAAAAGAGTACGTTTCTTACTCGCTTTATCCAGGTGGACAGAAGCGCATCACGCCAGAAAGTTTGCTCAAGAAAAAGCCTATTGCTGTGATCGAAAGAGCAGTGAAGGGAATGTTGCCTAAAAATAAATTGGGCAGAGCAATGTTTAAAAAACTATTTGTGTACGAAGGTACGGAGCATCCGCACGCGGCACAGAAGCCTAAGAAATTTGAATTTTAATCATAAAATTAATCGATAGAATATGGAAATGGTAAACGCCATAGGTAGACGTAAAGCTTCCGTAGCGAGAGTGTACCTCACCAAAGGAGAGGGAAAAGTAATCGTCAACGGCAAAGACTTGAAAGAATACTTTCCACAAGAAAATATACAAACGAATGTTACTGACCCGTTCAAAGCACTAGAACTAGATCACATGATCTACGACTTGAAGGTGAATGTAAACGGAGGTGGATTCAAAGGGCAATCTGAGGCAATCAGAATGGCTGTGTCTAGAGCATTGGTCAAGATAGACGAAGACTTCAAGAAGACCTTGAGAGAAAATAAATTCTTGACCAGAGATGCTAGAGAAGTTGAACGTAAGAAATATGGTAAGCCGAAAGCAAGGAAGAGCTTCCAATTCTCTAAGCGTTAATTTTATTTTTATAATCGATACTACTTATATATCTAATTATGGATACACCTAAATATAAAGAATTGTTAGACGCAGGCGTTCACTTCGGGCACATGCGTAAAAAGTGGAACCCAAAAATGCTCCCATATATATTTATGGAGCGTAAAGGAATCCACATTATAGATCTTAACCGTACTACAGAATGCCTTGACGAAGCGGCTAATGCTGCACGTACGATCGCTAAGTCTGGTAGAAAGATCATGTATGTCGCTACTAAGAAACAAGCACGTGATATCGTGATGAATGCAGCTAAGAGCGTGAATATGCCCTTCGTTACCGAACGTTGGTTGGGCGGTATGATGACTAACTTCGCTACAATCAAAAAATCCGTACGTAAAATGCAGAACATTGAGCGTATGCTTAAGGATGGCTCACTTACATCTGTTACAAAGAAAGAAAAGCTAATGCTCGAGAGAGAGAAGGTGAAGCTGGACAAGGTGATTGGTGGACTTTCCCAATTGAATATGTTGCCTGCAGCATTGTTCATCGTAGATATACATCACGAGCACTTAGCATTGGCTGAGTCGCGTAAGCTTGGTATCCGTACGATCGCTATGGTAGATACGAACTCTGATCCAAACCTAGTAGACTTTCCTATTCCGTCAAATGATGATGCCTCTAAGTCTATCAAGATCATAACGGAAACGATCACAGCAGCGGTAAAAGAAGGATTGGAGCAACGAAAGGCGATGAAAGATGAAAGAGAAAAAGCTTCTGCTAAGGCTGTCGCGGAGAAAAAATAAATTTTAATAATAGTATATACAAACTTATAAGACATGAGTGAAGTAAAAATTTCGGCCGCAGACGTCAAGAAACTTAGAGACGCTACAGGCTCAGGTATGATGGACTGCAAAAAAGCACTTACCGAATCTGGTGGCGACTTTGATGGTGCTATCGAGTACCTTAGACTAAAGGGCCAAAAAATGGCTGGTAAGAGAGCAGATAGAGAAGCTAAAGAAGGTGTAGTAATCGCACAGGTGTCAGATAGTGGTGATAAAGGAATAGTGGTTAGGCTAGGTTGTGAAACAGACTTCGTAGCTAAGAACGAGGACTTTATCAGTATGGCTAAGGAGTTTGCTGGTATAGCACTTGAGAACGCTCCAGCGGATGTTGAGTCACTAATAGAATTACCATATAAAGATGGTCTCACTATCGCAAAAAAGATAGAAGAATATACTGGTGTAATCGGTGAAAAAATCGAAATCTCTAAGTATGAAATACTTAAGGCTGACGGTGGTCAAGTAGTACCTTACATTCACATGGGATACCGAGCTGGTGTGATTGTCGCTATGAATCTACCTGATGCAGACTATGCTGATGCAGGTAAAGATGTCGCTATGCAGATCGCAGCGATGAGACCATTGGCATTAGATAAGGATAATGTAGATCCTAGTGTAGTAGAAAAGGAAATAGAGATAGGAAAAGAGCTAGCGCGTCAGGAAGGCAAACCAGAGGCTATGATCGAGAAGATCGCTATGGGTAAGCTGAACAAGTTCTACAAAGAGAACACACTGATGAATCAAGCTTTCGTAAAGGATAATAAAATGACTGTTGCTTCATACCTACAAAGTAAAAATAAAGATTTGACGATTACCGATTTCAAAAATATTGAACTCGGATAATCTGATGATTAAGTAATAAAAAAGACGAATTAAGTAATTTAATTCGTCTTTTTTTTGGCTATACTGTTTCTTTGGCTTGTGATCTAATGTTGATCTGTCGATTCTTTAATTAGTGTTAAGCTCAAAAAACGTAACATTAACAGTTAAACGCATACACAATTCAACAAACAGTGATAATAGAACAGTATAGTTTATAATCAAGTAGAGGTTTACTAAGTACATAGAAGACCTAAATATTTTTTTCAGTTGGTATATAATTTGCATTTAAACTTTCAAACCCAATCCTTATGCCTTTAAAGTACAAGCGTATCCTACTCAAGTTAAGCGGTGAATCATTGATGGGTGAAAACAAGTTCGGTATAGACCCGAAGATGTTGCAGCATTATGCACAACAGATCAAAGCCATCAGAGATCTAGGTACGGAGATCGCCATCGTCATCGGCGGCGGCAATATATTTAGAGGCCTACAAGCAAAGGACTCGGGTATAGAGCGCGTGCAGGGGGATTATATGGGCATGCTAGCGACAGTCATCAATGCGATGGCCTTGCAGAGTGCAGTGGAGTCCACGGGCGTTTATACCCGTTTAGTTTCGGCTATAGAGATGCGCCAGATCGCAGAACCCTATATACGTAGACGTGCTATCCGTCACCTTGAAAAAGGTAGGGTAGTGATTTTTTCTGCGGGTACGGGTTCGCCTTATTTTACGACTGACTCCGCAGCGGCACTTCGCGCCAATGAGATCGAGGCAGACGTTATTCTCAAGGGTACTCGCGTCGACGGTATCTATACTGCAGACCCAGAAAAGGATCCAGAAGCCAAGAAGTTCGATAACATTTCTTTCGCCCGCGTCATCAGTCTCGGACTGAGCGTGATGGACATGACGGCATTCACTTTGTGCCAGGAGAACAATCGTCCTATCGTCGTATTTGACATCAATGAACCAGACAATCTAGTGAGGATTGTGCAGGGGGAGCATGTAGGGACTTTGGTGGAGGGATAACCGACTGTTGCGAAGCAATTTTGATCCTGTGGATCAGAATTAGAAGGGCACCGAGTCAAACTTGCTGAGGCTAGAAAAATTCATATTAATATAAGTATTTTTATTTGGGGCCATGCCGAACTAAGCTTCCAGGCTTCACATCGGCACCGGGCTATGCATCACTCCATGTTCATTTCGGTCCTAGCGGACTTCCCGACGAAAAGTCGGGACTGACTACTATCCCTTGTCCGAAGAAAGTAGACCATGATTTTTGTAGAGTGTTTATTTTCTTCATACCTTTAAATAAACCTAAATCCATGACATACATCTTAAAATTTTTATCTGTGTTATTTCTGCTTTGCTTATTGTTATCATCTTGTGGTGACAGTGAGGATATTTTACTGGAAGATTTTGAGGAGCTTCCGAGCAACAGCCTTTCTATGATTGTGGATGGTAGTGCATGGAGTTCTGATTCTATCCAAACAGGTTTAGGTGTAGTAGCAGGGTCATTCTCAATACTAGGGTATAATGACAGTGACTTATCCGCTTTATTTATACTTGCATCTAGCTCAGTAGGCACCTATGAGTTAGGTACCACTAACGGTCAAACACCCTCATTTAGCGCAATTAATTTCTCTACTGGAAATTTTACTACTGTAAATACCTTGGCTTCAGGTCAGATCGAAATTGTCCATTCAGATGAATTAAATAAAACGATTAGTGGAAGATTTAATGCTATGGTCGTTAACAGTATGGGCGAAGAAAAAACAGTCACTAATGGTTTGTTTAATGAATTATCTTATGAGTAAATATTACTAAGTTTTATGTGGGGCCAGGGTCATTTTGCGATAATTATCAAGACAACAGATGCACAAATCGGTTTTGATTTTACACCAGTATGTTGTGGTTCAAGAAATTACCAATGGGGAACATGTCAATAGTTTATAGGATGAATTTTTATTATATATCTACAACTTGGACTTGTTTAATTATAGTTTTGTCAAGCTTATCTACATCATGTCAGACTATTGAAATATTGACTTTTGGAGCAAGCAATAATTCTTTTGAGGAGAATTCTGTCAATATTGGTTTAGCTGATGGTGCATCTTTGGGAGTAGACATTTCTCTACAGGAATCTGAAATTGATATAGAAACGACATTAAATAATATATATGTTGCTCAATTATCAGAAAATAACGCACAGTGTTTATTGGATACCTTGGGAAATGCAATTCACTTTAACTCGGATTTATACTTAAGTTCAGATTTTAGGTCATTAATCGAAGAGAATTTATTTTTTCAAGTAATAATAAATTCCACTGAATTAGATCGAATAATGATAAGAGATCCTACAACTGAATATTTGGGGACTACTGTTGAGTATATTGGTGTAGTCAGAGAGTGCGATGGAGCAAAAGATTCTATTTCATTTCTTAATATTGATGAAAACCCTATGGCCGGATTTGAATTTGATACTGTTGAATTCGGTATAAATCCAATATCCAAGGTTGTTTCACTTATTATAAAATTTAGGGGTAATATCATAAGCTCTCAGGAAAATACTATTTCATCAATTGACAATATAATAGTTTTTCCAAATCCTACAAATCAGAATTTTCGTATACAGAATTGCGAAGAAGTTGAACGACTTGAAATCTATAATCTAGAAGGAAATCTTGTTGATCGTCAAAGTATGAATATGCTTTGTGAATTTGAAACGAATGGCTTACAAGGCTTATATGTTCTGAGGTTTTTTACAAAAAGCGGAAAAATAAAATACCAGAAAATTCAATTTCTGTAGGAGTAATTATTATCCACAGAGTTTCAATAATTTCCTTGCTTAATTTATTGGCCCCATTACGTTGTTTATGCGAAAAGAGATAGCGTTATGCCAATCATCAAGTGGTATGGATCGAATATGGTGAGTTTGATTATTTCAGTACAAGGCATCCACGAGGTTTCCTAACGTAGATATGGATTAATTAAGCCATCAGATGAGCTTCCTAGGCTGCTGAAGGATTGGCATAAACGTCACTCCATGTTCATTCCGGTCTCGATAAAAAAATCGAGACTGCTCCCGCTGGCCGCAGGACTACCATCGCTTGTCCGAAAGGAGAGCTCATAATTTATCTGATTCTTTTATTTTTTAAATTTGTAGCTTGTGGAGCTGCATAGTAAGTTGGTTTTTATTGTTTCAACCAGAGTTACATGACAAGCAAAATTTTCTTAGATCGATAACTTTAGCCAACGCTCTCGGAATAGAGGACAGTGCTATCGGTATTTATATCTACACCCTAAAAATAAAAAACGCACTCTTGAATGAAATAGAATTCTTAAAAGGCGACGTAGCATTGATTCGATAAAAAGCTAAAATAATGAGGTAATGAAACTACCAAAAAATAAATGGGCGAAATTTGCGATCAGAGTATTCTTTCTAATATTAATAGCAGCAGTGCTAGACAAAGTACTGGAGCCTTATCAAATTGTAAAACCAGAAAGCAGACGTATTTTCGTGATCGCATTTTTTGATCTAGTCTTCACTTACTATGCAGACTGGGGTCCATGGAAAGAAGAGGAAAAAGACGCTGAGGAATAAATAAATCGCTTGCTTAAAATTGCTTATCCACGCGAAAAAGCAAACTACGGTTCTAGAATTTAGTTAAATCTCACCCTCCCTCACTGCTCCTTAAACGCAATAGTCCCCAAACTAACCTTCGTATCTGCCAACTTGAAAATCTCCAAAGCACAAGACTCGATCGTAGCACCCGTAGTCAATACATCATCCACTAGCAAGACATGCTTACCTAACATACTCTCAGGTTCATTAACAACGTATTCATCCTCCACACTGAGCAAACGCTGCAGACGAGTCTTCTTGGTTTGGCTAGTAGACTTCCGAACTTTGGCTAGCGCATTTTCTGCAACTGGAATTTCTAAGGACTCCGCAAGACCATTTGCGAATAATGCACTCTGATTGTAGCCTCTCGTTTTTAGTTTTGAATGGTGGATAGGGACGGGAACAATGATCTCTACACTACTGTAAAGAGGGGACTTTTTCAGTACCCTTCCATATTCTCGCCCTAGTTTCTGCGCAAGTTCTTTAGCATCCTTATATTTGATATTGTAAATTACGTTTTCTGCAAGGCCACCTTTTATCAACAGAAACATGGAAGCGGCAGTTTCGATCGGGATTCTACCCCAAAGCCTATCGGTAAATGAATTCTCTTTATGTAGGTGAAAGTTTGTCCGAGGAAGCTTGTAGGTGCAGCTAACACAAAAGAAGTCATTCCTAACAGGAGCATCTTCCATGCAAGCCATACATAGGTTTGGAAAAAACAAGGCGGTAAAGTCGCTGAAGAGAAGTTGGGCATGATTAAAAAGACTCAACATGTTAGTTCTTTTGAGTAGGCGCATAAAAAAACGCCTGCCCTAAGATAAGGACAGACGCATCAAAACAAAACGAAAAACCAACTTTAAACAAGTCTCTTTATATAGAATTCTATATTTTCTTTTTTAACTGCATTTGTGAGTGGGTAAAAACTCGAAACTTGCAGACATTTATATATATGTAAAAACTGTGCCAAGTATCTACACGAAGCTTATCCAGCTCTTAATTTTACATCTATATTTTTATAGTTACCGTTTCTCAGAACAGTAACCGTAATGATATCACCAACTTTAGATCTACTGATCGTTTCTTGTATTTGAGGTACCGTATTGATCTCCTTATCGTTTATCCGCATAATCACATCATTGGGAAGTATACCAGAGTATTGTGCTGAACCACCATCGGTGATCCCTTCTATAAATATGCCCTTAGTAAACGCTAGACCCAGCTCATTTGCCTTCTCTTGATCTATCTCCGCTATGGAGACACCTAAGTAGGCTCGCTGATAAGCACCATAGTCAATGATGTCACGCACTATCTTGCGCACTATATTAGAAGGAATTGCAAAAGAATAACCAGCATAATATCCAGTCCCAGATTTAATAGCCGTGTTGATACCTAATAGCTGGCCATCCGTATTCACTAAAGCACCACCACTGTTACCAGGGTTAACTACCGCATCTGTTTGGATAAAAGATTCGATAGCATCGCCTCCTTTCGACCTTAGAATATCTATGCTCCTACTTTTTGCAGAAATAATTCCAGCGGTAACTGTAGAATTAAGTTCTAAAGGGTTGCCAACAGCGAGCACCCATTCTCCTACCTGAGCCGCATCTGAATCTGCCCACTCTAAGATGGGTAAGTCATTAGCATCTATTTTTATAACTGCTAAATCTGCTTTTGGGTACGTACCTACTACCTCTGCTATATACGTCTGCTTATTCTTTAATGTAACCTCTACATGATCCGCAAACTCTACAACATGATTATTGGTGACGATATATCCGTCTTTTGAAACAAGTACACCAGAACCAGTGCCCTGCTGGGGAGCTCCATTGCCAAATGGATTACCACCATCTCTAAAGAAAAAATCAAAAGGGCTTGCCTGCTGTGGTTGATTACTCACCGTTCTAACTTTCTTTGAAGTAATATGTACGACAGAATTAGTCGTTCGCCTCGAAGCCTCTACAAAATCAAAAGGTGCCTTTGCTATAGATGGTGCAGCATTTACGTGATTGACCTGTTGGGCTTTACCAAGGTATTTGCTAGACTCCACACCGTTGTCACCAAAGATTTGCATACCTAGGAGAACCACTAGGCCTCCGACAACGCCCATAAATAATTGAGAAAAGATGTTTTTCATGATGATTTTATTTTCTCAGACTTGCTTAAGATAAAAATTAACTTTTCGACCTAGATTTATCTTTTCCTATTGCAAGTCCATGGTTAATAATAATAATAGTGAACCTTAATTTGGCACTATATTTTCAATTTACTTTACTTATGCCAGTTATGCCCTAATATATTACCATATATTTAGATGCTAATGATATTAGAAACAAACGCCTGCTCAAAATTTGTTGTTTTTTGGTATATTTGGTTTAACACTAAATTAACTATAAGATTTTAGTGTCCCAATTCAATAAGACATTTTTTGTGATTCTTCTTTTTAGATAAGTCTAAATACTAAAAATTGCACATGGAATATCAAGCTTTCGATCCATCAGGGATGACTTCTATCCTCGTTCCCGAAAACGAGATGGAGAAAAATATCCTAAATGATCCTGATGTATTGAAAGGATTGTGTTGGGGATATCCTAGATTTGGGCATCCAGAGGGAAAAGTATTATTTCACATCAAAGAGATTTTTGATAATATAGATAAGATAGCTGCAGATCCTAATTTTAGAAGAAAATTACGCCTTTTAGCACTCGTACATGATACCTTTAAGTATCAAGAAGATAGAAAGCTAATAAGTACCGATCCATCAAAGCACCATGCGTATATTGCCCATAATTACCTCAAACAATATACCCAAGAGGAAGATGTGCTACAAGTGGTCAGGACACATGACGATGCTTATTACGCGTGGAGAGCAGATTATGCTTACCGCGATCCAGAATCAGCTGAGGTTATGCTTGCTCGTCTTCTTGAAAATAATGGGGATCATCTCGATTTGTACTATACCTTTTTCGTCTGCGATACCCGCACAGGGGACAAGAATCAATCGCCTATCAGATGGTTTGAAGAAAAAACGGGCCGCATGAAGAAGATTAAAATATAGCTTTCTGAACTCCAAGCCAGAAAACATTATATAAATCCCAATATGTTTACTAATTTTAATGCTTAATGTCAGACAGCAAAGAACTTTCCAAGGTAGAAAAAGATGAAATTTTTGAAAAAGAGTTTCTGCCTCATGCGGATGCATTGATTACTTTTGGATACCACCTTACTTTATTCGACTCTTCAGCCAACGATTTGGTTCAAGAAACCTATTTAAAAGCCTATCGTTTCATAGATAAGTACGATGTGGGAACGAATGCGAAGGCTTGGTTGTTTAAGATCATGAAGAACGCCTTCATAAACGATTATCGTAAAAAAAGCAAACAACCCACAAAGATTGACTACGATGAAGTAGTTAACTTCTTGGATGAAGGAAAAGATGACACACTCAGTAGTTATCAAGACCTTCGTGAAGAGATGTTTGAAAATCTGATGGGCGATGAAGTGACCAACGCAATCAATTCTCTACCCGTTGATTCTAGAACAGTCATTTTACTGTGTGATATTGAAGGCTTCAGCTATGAAGAAATCGCTAAAATTATTGATGTACCAGTAGGTACCGTTCGGTCTCGGCTGCACAGGTCTCGTAATATGCTTAAGAAGAAGCTACAGGTCTATGCTGAAGAATTGGGCTATAAGGATAAGAGAAAAAGTACTTAAATTTTATACTTCATTTATTTTAATTTCTAAAAATTAGTAATAGTGAGTGATCATAATCAAGAGTTAAAAAACAAGGTAAATATGTATTTGGACAATGCGCTCAGCAACGAAGATGCAACGCAATTTTTGAACCAGATGCAAGACAATCCTTCATTCAATAAGATTCTAGAAAAAGAGCAATCTTTCAGAAAGTTGATAAAAAATAACGTGCCACGTAGAAAAGTATCTGATGACCTTATCAAAGGTATCATGCGTAAAATAAGCACCGACTAAGAAAGTTACAGGTAACAACATTCTTTTACTCCCAAATTTTTCGGTGAAGATATTCATCGACCTACACTATGCAAAAAGTATTTTGCTTAATACATATTTGTATAAGCTTGCTATTTACTATTTCTGTATTAGCACAAGAAAGCGATAGCTTGTATATCCAAAAAACTCAGAACAGTCTGGTACTAGACGGAGTCATTGATGAAGCCTTCTGGTTTCAACAAGCACCTTCCAAAAATTTTTATCAGTATTTTCCTGATAATGGTAAGACTGCTACATTGCAGTCTGAAATGTACTTCTCTTACGATGAGGACAATTTCTTAGTAGCTGTAAAGTGCTATTCAAAAAGCAATGACTATGTAGTGCCGTCGCTTAAGCGCGATTATCAGGCAGGAGGAAGCGATAGTTTTACCTGGATGTTTGACACCTTCAATGATGGCAGTAATGCACTCTTTTTTGGGGTCAACCCAGAGGGTGTACTCCGAGAAGGTACCATTGCCAATGGAGGATCCGAAGGTTCAGATTTTTCGACCGCCTGGGATAATAAGTGGAAAGGTAAAACGCATAGGGGAGATAAATATTGGAGTGCAGAATTGGTGATTCCATTTAGCACGCTTCGCTTCAAGTCTGATTCCCGGACCTGGCGTGTAGGTGCTTATCGCTTCGATAGTCAGACCAACGAAATCTCTACTATCATAGAAGTTCCCAACAATCAAGGTATCACGAACCTTGCCTTCATGAAATATATGGTGTGGGAAGAACCTATTGCTAAAAACAATAAAAGTATTTCACTAATTCCATACACTAGCGGTGGTATCATCCGAGACTATGAAGACGTAGATCAAACCAAATCTGTCCTACAAAGTAAGATCGGCGGGGATGCAAAAATAGGGGTCACCACAGGGCTGAATCTTGATCTAACTATCAATCCCGATTTTTCGCAAGTAGAAGTAGATCGACAAGTAACGGACTTGGATCGTTTCGAAATATTTCTCCCAGAGCGTAGACAATTTTTTGTCGAAAACGCAGACCTTTTTAATAGTTTTGGAGACCGACGCATCAACCCTTTTTTTAGTCGTCGGATAGGAATATCTACTGACACACTTAGTGGTGACCGCATCGAAAATCCTATCATGGCTGGGGCTAGACTTACAGGAAAAATAAATAATAATTGGCGTGTAGGACTTATCAATATGCAGACGCAAAAGGATAGACAAAACGATCTACCCAGTTTTAATTATACTATAGCAGCAGTACAGCGCAAAGTTTTTGCGCGCTCCAGTGTAGGATTTATATTTGTGAACCGCGACAATTTTACCGATTTCGATTCCGAAACATACGATCCCTACAATCGGGTGATGGGCATAGATTACAATCTTGCCACAAAAGATAATACTTGGAACGGTAAGACTTTTTATCACCGCTCTTTTACACCAGATAAGAATGCGAACAAACAATTTGCCCACGGACTAGAGCTCAACTATACCAATGACCTTATCCAAATAGGATGGGAACATCAGTACGTAGGTGAAGGCTATAATGCGCAGATCGGCTTCGTTCCCAGGACAAACTTTTTCCGTATCAGCCCGAATTTAGAATTTAATTTTCAATTAAATAATGGAATTATAAATCAGCATGGTCCAGGCATGGACTATGATTTACTAACTGACCCAGACCTGAATAAAACGGATGAAAGCATAGGTGGATTCTACTTTTTTAGTTTTACAAATAACAGCAGGCTGAGTGTTTCAGCAACACGCACTTTCACTTTGTTGACCGATGACTTTGAAATATTAGCTGATCAGCCACTCCTGTTAGCGGGCACAGAATTCAATTATACACAATACCGCATCCGCTTTAGAAGTGATAGGCGTAAGCCATTTTCCTACAGCATCAATCCTACCTTCGGTACTTTTTTTAATGCCAATTTGGCGGCACTTAACACCAGTGTGCAATATCGTTTTCAGCCCTACGGCTCTATTTCCATAGAAGCGAACTTTAACCGCCTCATTTTAGAAGCCCCCTTCAAAACGACCAATTTGATTTTGATCGGCCCAAGATTGGACATCACTTTTAGCAAAAAATTATTCCTGACCACCTTCCTCCAATACAACAACCAAATCGAAAATTTCAACATCAACGCCCGCTTTCAATGGCGATTCGCACCCGTCTCCGATTTCTTCATCGTCTACACCGACAACTATAACACTGACGGATTCATCAATCGCAACAAAGCCTTGATCGCCAAATTCTCTTACTGGTTCAACCTATAAATTTTCCAGATAATTTTATGTTGGGGCCATCCCTCGCTTCGTTTAGAGAATCTAATTTTTTATTTTAGCTTGTTCTCTACTCGCTCGGGACCAGGCTATACGCAGCTCGGTCCTTTGCTTGCACTACATAGCTCTACCCGGACTGTCCTCCTTCGTCGGCCACTGCTCCTATCCTTTGTCCAAGAAAGGTAAAGAAGCTTTGTCTCGATTTGACTGGTAAGGTAAAATTTAAAAGCAATATAATAGCGAAGTTGAAGTTATGAAGACATACTTCTTAGTTCAAAGAAAATTATTAAGGTTAGAAATTAAGTTTTATTAACTTTAGCTGGAGCTTAGTTTTAGCTCCAGCTATTTTGAAGTACTGTATGCAAAAGAAAATTGTCTTTTTTATTATCCTGAGCTGTTCTCTAAGCTATCTAAGCGCACAGTCTAAAATAGGTTTGCTGGTGGGAGTTGACTATTCTCAGGTACTAAACTATGATTTTTTCTATGCCGAAAATATTATAAACCAAGATTTCTCGTATCCTAGTTTGTTATTCGGAATTCGAGATGAGCATTATCTATCCAAAAAAATTATTATCGAAGTATCGATTTCACATACAGTGAAAAAAGGTATTGCTAGAATGCAAAATGGCTTTGATCCAAGTCAACTTGAATTTGCACTTCAGTTCCAATCATTAATTAGTAGTGCAAAGCTTAAATATGAGATCGTCCCCAATACTATTGTGGGTTTTGGAATTGCTAATAGGTATGTTTTCGATGCACATGTTTTCCAAAATAGTGGAAAACTGCTATACGCTGATTACAATACGTCTAACTTGTCTTTTATCGCAAGCCTTGGCTATAATTATAAAGATTTTACTTTTGAGGTAAATTACGTTAGTGGAAAAAAATTCGACATTGATTTTTCCTCTCATTTTTATGATTACGTAGAAAAAATCAATTCGATTGATTTTCGAGTTATATATCAATTCAAAATATGAGATTTTTAATTCAGTCTATATTTCTTTCTCTTTTGATATACTCCCCATTGTCCGGTCAAAATTCTGTTGGAGTTTCTATTGGAGTTGATATTACGAACGTTGCTTTTTTTAATTTTAGTATACCAGAGAACTACTTTGAAGATGTTGGTTTTTCTTATCCAAGCATCGAGCTCGGACTTCAGAGCAAACATAGTTTGTCCGAGAAGCTAAAACTGCATTTGTCGATTCATCATACAAGTAAGCGAAACGTATATCGAGCAGATAAAATCATGGGAACAAAATTAGATGAGTATAAGATAGATTTTGATCTTATAAAAAGTTATGGAATTGTTCAATATGAGCTTTTCAATAATTTTGGCATTGGTATTGGTTTAAGTCATCGTTACATTATGAATGGAAAGACCATAAATCGAAAAGAAGAAAAAGAATCAACTACCTATAATAGGACTAATATGGCCTTTGTGATCGGGATGTCATATACTTACAATCGCGTTCAATGTAATATAAATTTTGCAAGAGGGCAGAAGCTAAGTTTCAACTATATCAGTATTTATAAGGTAACTGAACGGATTAATAATATTGATTTTCGAATTTCATATATGCTTTTTGATTAGATAGGCATATTCAGTAGTTCTGAAGATAACCTCGGAGCAGCCTGTCCCGATATTTTCTTTGTAGCGTTTTGCATTTCATTCCCATTGAGAAAACTATTCAATTTTCCAACGTTTTCGGATTTATAAATTTGCCGCAAACGAACTACAACTATTTTGGGATAGGGGTAGAAGTGGTACTCCGTAGTGTAGATCGGCTATGAAGCAAGGAGGCAATGCAGGCTCGACGAGGAACGAGAAGAGACAAAGTACGACTATGCTGAATGCCGATATAGGCTGCTGTGTAGGAACGGATGACCCGCCCTAGAGCGCTTTTTTTTCAAATCGCTCTAGGGATCCCCCTCATAACTTTTATGATAATCAGTTTCCGGTGACAATACTCGAATGAACGATTACGCATTCTCCACCAAATAAGCTTCCACCTTTTGTATCCATTCTATTTTTTCAGCGTCAGTCAACCAACTTGCTTTAAAAGCATTCGTTGCGAGTAAGGCAATCTGCTCTAAACTCAAATCCAAAGCCTCGGCAGTAGCGATATAATTCTCATTCATATAGCCTCCGAAGTAAGCAGGATCATCAGAGTGAATGGTCGCTAGAATATTCTGATCCAACATTTTTACTAACGGATGATTGCGTAAGTCGGGAACTACTTGCAGCTCCTTATTAGAGAGCGGGCAGAGGGTCAAGGGAATTTGTTTCTCCGCCAGTAGTTTGACCAACTCCGGATCGTCCATACATCTGTTGCCGTGATCAATCCGAGTAACTTTTAGTAGATCAAGAGCTTCCCAAATATATTCTGCTGGACCTTCTTCGCCAGCATGGGCGACGGTAAGGTATCCTAACTGTAATGCCTTAGCATACACGCGTTCAAATTTCGAAGGAGGGTTGCCCAATTCAGAGGAATCTAAACCAACGGCAGAGATCCAATCTCTGTACGGGGTAGCTTGCTCTAATGTCTGGAAGGCAGATGTCTCATCCAGATGACGAAGGAAAGACATGATTAGTTTGTAGCTAATTCCCAGTTTACTTTTACCATCTTCCAGCGCACTATGAATTCCTTTGATGACGGTATCAAATGAGATACCTCGATCCGTATGCGTCTGAGGATCAAAGAATATTTCTGTGTGGACCACTTTCTGTTCATGAATCTTGGTCAAATACGCCCATGTCAGATCGTAAAAATCTTGCTCATGAATCAGCACCCCTGCTCCTGCATAATAAATGTCTAAAAATTCTTGTAGGTTATTGAAGCGGTATGCTTTTTTGACCTCTTCAACGGAGTTATAAGGAATGCTCAGATCATTGCGCTGGGCAATTTCAAACATCAGCTCGGGCTCAAAACTCCCTTCGATATGTAAATGCAATTCTACTTTTGGTAGACCCTCAATAAATTTTCTTCGCTTGGTATTATTCATTCGTGATTAATTCTGGTTCTGCTAATTCTTCTTCTGGAGTCTGATAGTTTACATTAGCTATCGATCTAAAAAAAGCAACTGCGGTAGAAGACAAACTTGGGATATAAGACTTGTCCGTATATTTATCGTTGGCTGATAACTTTACAACAACAGTGTTGGTAGTAGGATTGATATAAATATTTTGATTGTAGACACCTTGCGCCATAAATTCTCCCTGCTCTCCATCGACTATCCACCATTGATATCCATAGCCAAGGAGTCTATTGGAATGCTCATTAGTGCCAGGCATAAGGTGCGGCGCATCGGGCGTAACAGAAGCCTTGACCCACTGTGCAGGGACTATTTGCCTGCCATTAAATTTTCCATTGTTTAAGTAGAGTGAACCCATCTTCGCGTAGTCTCTTACCGTCGCGTTGAAGCAGCCTAATACGGCTTCCATATTTTGGTCATCGATGATCCAGTAGGCATCGTCCTGCATCCCCATCGGCGTCCAAAATTTTTCTTGCATATATGCTGTCACCGTTTTACCAGTCGCTTTAGTAAGGACCATGCCGAGCACATGCGTATTGATACTCACATAGTGATTGTAAGTTCCCTGTGGTCGTTCGTTAACTAAAGTAGCTGCAAACTTGTCTTGCGATCTGCCGAGTGCAAAACTACGTCCCCATCGATTGATATCACTATTGAAGTCGGCGTAGTCCTCATTGAAAGCAACACCCGTAGACATCTGCAAAACATTCTTAATGGTGATACCTTCATAACCAGAGCCTTTCAAAATAGGGCAGTACTCGTCTACCGTTTGATTAATACTTTTAATCAAACTTTCATCTACCGCTATTCCCACTAAGGCAGAGATAAAAGACTTAGCCATTGACCACGATATATTTTTGGTATTTGGTTTGTTTCCGAGGTAGTATTGCTCAAAGACCATCTCGCCGTTTTGGATAACCATTAGTCCAGTTGTTCTAGAATCTTTTATGAAGTCTGACGAGCTCATCAAATTGCCTTCATGATTAAACTTGCCTGGTAAACTTAACGGTTCGCCTTTTGGAAATTGGTAAGGTTGTGGGGGAGGAGTAAGTCTGCTAACTGGCATAACTTGATCAAAGCTTCGAAAATTCTCTACAATGTTCTCAGCGTCAAAAAGGGTCATAGCAAGATGTAGTCGCTTGATTTTCGGAAAGAAAATTATAACAGCAATGATTAAACAGGGGAAAGTTCCAAGAAGAATTTTTTTCATCAGTGATCAATTATATAATTAAAATCGAAGATAGATGAATGTAAAGAATTATCTGCAATTCTTTTACTGATGGGTATCTAATTATCTTTTTGAACAAGATTGTTCAGTCTGAAAGTAGAGAAATTGATTGGTGTGCAGAAACTCAGAATTCCTCATTTCAAAATCAAAATTGTCAGAGCGATGGATAATAAATAAGATCCTTGAAAAAACTAGCAGGTACAAATGGAGTCCAAAAATAGGATTCGTATTGCAGTCGGTCGGCTATAATTTCAAAAACAGAAATATTGATACCTAGACCAAGATGGCTACCGCGAACTTGAATATTCTGGTGAAGATTGTCTTCTACTTTTTCCATACACTTTCGCCAAGGGACAATACCGTCTTCCTTACTGTAGATAGCCGTTGTAGGAACAGGAGCAGGAAGAGGAAGATCGTTTAAAAGAGCAGGATCTAAATCAACTACACGTTTATTGCCAGGTAATAGATTGTACATCCAGCTAGCATTATTAAATTTTGTGATACCCCTGAATGGAGACCCCATTGTAATAACTTGACGAACTATATTTGGATTTAACTTTGCAAGCTGTCTCGCATATACACCCCCAAGGCTCCATCCGATAATCGTCACTGCCTGGTTGTGCTTTATATGAAGCTTAACTAACCTCTTAGACAGGTCTTCAATGAAAGAAACTTTTGCATAATTTCTACCTAAGTCCCATGCATAAGAGGTGTACCCAATCTTATTGATAAATTCTCTCAATGGACTAGTAGAGTAGTCGCTAGCCATAAAACCAGGAAGTACTAATACTGGATGACCATCTCCCTCTATATTGGCTCTATAACACTTTCTATAAGGAACAGACATTCCCAGCTCAACGGTCGCACGACCTACCTCTGTTGCCAGCCAAAACCAAGATGGTTTATGCTTTCTCTTCTTTTTCATGTGCGACATAAAAGTCTTTTTTATAATATAATCAAAAATCTTTCCACCAATCCAATGTAAAGAGGTTGGTTGATCATTTCGACGTCTGGTTTGAATAAAGTAGCCTAAATTAATGTTAATTTTGACTCTGTAGCCCAATTTGATAATTGACTTTATATCAATACTTTAGAATACAGTAAAAATGCTTTATACTAGATTACGCTTACAATATAAGGCAAAAAAGACATAGCATGACTAAACTGATAGCGTAATATCCCTTATTTGTGGTACTGAGATGAAAATGCATTGACCCTCAGACTAATGTATAAATATTTGAATTATATATCAATACTAGTTTAGACCAATATTTGTCCTGGACAATATTTGATGGGTTCATAATTTATCAGCTATGACCATAAATATTAAATGGTATTACTATCTTGTATGTACAGAAGGTATAATCGCCTTTCAATAGATAGAATCAAGCATAATAAGTACTCAATTATATGGATAAAATCTTGCAGGATGCGATATTTCAAGCTAAGCTAGCCGAACTTGCTAAGTCTACTAAGCAGCCATTAGAAGATGTAGTTCTAGAGGCCAGGGTTTATCTAGAAGAATTATTCACAGAGCATAAGCCATTAGCTACTATTTTAGGAATTCAAGTAGCACAATATATATTATCGCGAGGGTACAAGAAAAATATTGATGTAAATATAGCGGAGATAAAAGAGGTGACGCGTATAGCGCGTAGACATCCCATAGCATATGTGATGACACACAAGACTTATATAGATATGTTCGTCTTAGGTATAGTGCTTATCAGACATGGCCTTCCCTTACCTTATATCTTTGGCGGGATCAATATGGCATTTATGGGCCTAGGGGAATTAGGCAAAAAAGCAGGCGCTATCTTTATACGAAGAGATATCGCGGACAATGTAGTTTATAAAGCGACGCTTCGCCACTACATCGCGCGTCTGGTAAATGAGCGAGCTCATTTTATGTGGGCTATAGAAGGTACACGTTCTCGTACAGGGAAACTAGTCTGGCCTAAGATGGGAATACTAAAATACATTATGGATGCGGAAATAGACTCCACTCAGGAGGTGAAGTATATACCCGTTTCCATCGTATATGATCTGATTCCAGATGTAAAAGAAATGAGTAAGGAAGCGAGAGGCAAATTAAAGTCTCCAGAAAATCTCAGCTGGTTTGTTGATTATATCCAGAAGATGGGCGAAAAATTTGGACGTATTTCTCTGCGCTTTGGTGATCCAGTGGACGTATCTCAAAAAAATGAAATAGACCTACCGACTATCGCGGAAGTGATGGATAATAAGTCGACAAGTGATGTCTCAAAATTTGCACTCAGTCTAGTGCATAAGATAAATCAAGTTACTCCAGTTACGACTACGAGTTTGGTATGTGTGTCCCTTTTGAGTAAATATGCCTTGACTAAAAGAAGCATCGAAAGCGATATTTCCGCGATCATGAAATATATCGAAAGTTACAAACCAGAAGCGCTGGTAGACAGAGGTAAGCCAATAGGAGAAAGTGTGCAGATCGCCATCAATCTATTGCGCAAAGCCTTTTTAATAAATCAGCAGTCTGATGCGGTGGATGCAAAATATGTCATCAACCCTGAACATTATCTCAGCACTACCTATTATGCGAACATGGCGGTCCACCATTTATACCATCATGCATTTATAGAGCTAGCATTTAGTAAGGTAAAAGAACTTCCTCTTGATCATCGAGTAATAGGCTTTTGGCAAGAGATTATGAACCTAAGAGATCTTTTCAAATTTGAATTTTTCTATTCTCCCAAGTCAGATTTTACCGATGAAGTAGAGCAAAATTTATCTTACTTAGATCCAAATTGGGAAAATACATTATCGGACGATAAGTCTGACTTTGATAACCTCTTAGATCAGCAGCGAGTACTGGTATCACCTGTGGTGCTGAATACTTACGTTGAAGCTTACTTAGTAGTTGCACATGCTTTGATGACTTGGGCACCGAATCAATATTTTGAAGAAGAGACATTTATCCAAAAGTGTATTTTCTTAGGAGAAGAGATGCAATGGCAGGGTCATATACAAAGAGTAGAGCCAATCTCTGCACCATTTTTGAAAAATGGAATTCGACTTGTCAAAAATTTGAAACTTATTCCTGAAGGTGCAGAAAGCAAAAAAGATGCAATCCAAGCGTTTATAAATCAGTTACAAAAAATTGCTGATCGCATACGACATGTGCAAACTATAACACTTGCAAAATCGCATGAGCAGATGTCGTTGGTACCGATCGAACGGGAGCTAGTGCCTGGATCTCGCACAGAAAGTATCACAGAAGAAATCATGGCTAGCGATAGTGGCCCATCAGTAGGTGCATTTTTTGATTTAGATAGAACACTTATCAAAGGATTTTCTGCTAAAGAATTTATCACCAATAGAGTGCTTAGTGGTAAGATGAAAACACGAGAAATCGTGGCGCAGTTTGCGGGGGTTTTAGTTTATGCAGGCGGCCAAGGTAACTTCGCTGGACTTGCGGCACTATCTGCACAAGGTGTAAAAGGAGTAGATGAAAAAGTATTTGTAAAAGTAGGAGAGGAAGTGTACCAAAAATATTTGGCAGATCAGATTTATCCTGAATCACGAGAGTTAGTTGCAGCACATATGGCCATGGGGCACACTGTAGCGATCATCTCCGCCGCCACACCTTACCAAGTGAATCCAATTGCGAGAGACCTGAATATACACCACGTGATGTGTACTCGTATGGAAGTTGCAAAAGGAAAATTTACTGGAAATATTCTAGAGCCTGCTTGCTGGGGAGAAGGCAAATCGCATGCTGCTAGAGAGCTAGCAGATAAGTACGAACTTGATTTAGCCAAGTCTTATTTCTATACAGATAGTGCAGAGGATTTAGCGCTATTAGAAATAGTTGGAAAACCTAGACCACTGAATCCAGACCCTAAGTTGACCGCATTAGCGTATAAAAACGATTGGCCTATATACCGCTTTAGTGATTTTGAAAGACCAGGTATAAGCAACTTCTTGAGAACTGGTATGGCATTAGCTGGATTGTTTCCAGCTATGATGAGTGGACTGGCTTCTGGCTCTATGAATATGTCTTGGCGGGAAGGTGTTAACTCTATGATGGCGACAGTAGGCGACTTGGTAATTATGCTTGCAGGTGTTGAGTTAGTGATAACTGGAGAAGAACATTTAGTTAATAGACCAGCTGTCTTTATTCTAAACCATCAAAGTAATATTGATCTGTTCCTCGCGGCAAAGTTGATTCGACATGATGCAGTAGGTATTGCAAAGAAAGAATTAAAATCCTATCCTATTATAGGACAGATGATGCAAGCTGCGGGAATTATTTTCGTAGACAGAAAAGATAGTCAAAAAGCAATCAAGCAATTAGCCCCAGCGGTGGATGTGCTAAAAGCAGGGACTTCTATTATCATCTTCCCTGAAGGCACCCGTAGTTATGATTATCAATTGGGTTCATTTAAGAAGGGTGCCTTCCATCTAGCTATGCAAGCTGGTGTGCCATTGGTGCCAATTGTGATAAAGAACGCGCATGATGCTATGCCTAGAGGGTCTAATATTTTTAGACCTACTGCCATTGAAATATCCATACTCCCTCCAGTAGAAACAAAGGATTGGAACGCTAGCGAAATGACTAATCAAGTAATAGAAGTACGTAATTTATTTCTGGAGGAGCTGGACCAGATAGAAGTGGATTCTCCTGCTGTACCCAAGAGGCCTAAGTTCAAAGATAAAGGTAAAAAACCGATCGCTAAAATACCTCGTTCAGTCATCAAACGAAAAGGCAATTCTAAAAAGCGAAAGAATATCTTAGAGGTGATTGTGAACAATAAAAATTCTAATGGAGTAAAAAAAGATAAGTAGTTTTATATTTTGTATTACCATTTTATCCATCCTAATAGTAATTCCCAAACTTAATCCATGGCTAAGAATCCCACTTCTCTATCTTACTCAGGATACTTCCCAACTTCATCGCCTTCGCAGAATCACCCTCTATCTTTAATCGACCCTGAATAAAAGCAGTCTGCAAATTGAGTTGACCACGACCCACTCTTAGGAAGTGGTCCTCTTTAATTGTAAAGATGGCATCCGCCTTTTTAACTTTACCTTTTCTTACCGAGCCAGGTGACTTGTTCAAATCTATCTTCCAGTGAGTAGCTGCGGGTCCTGTAATATTAAACTGAAAAACGCCATTTTTTGCTTTGATATGTTTAGCATTTGCAGTCAGTTGCTTTTTGATGTGTATAAATAACTCATCGGACATTGGTTTCAATATAGCTGCTTTCTTTGCTTGCTTTTTCTTCTTTTTACGCTTTCCTCTTTTCAGAATAAGTGCTTCTAGCTCATTTGCAGATTCTCGAATATATCTGGTAAACACATCTATGTCTGGCATCGTTTTTATATCCGAAGTAGGACTGATGGTAACGTTTCCATTATAGCTAAATATAGTAATGATCAATCCCATCCCATCTATGATCGGTGCCATTCCCATTACGTCTAGCAATTTGTGTCCTTGCAGATATAGCGGAAACTGTGGGCCAGGGACATTGGTAATGGTAACATTACACAGCGGCGAATGCATCTCTGCCACCTTGTATCGACTATACATTTTAGCTGCTTGATTAGCTAAGCCGAAGGGAACAATCTCTGCCATATTTGCTAGTGTCTTGGCACCAACTGCAGATTGAAAAGATTTTTCTCTAATCGTATTTTCGTGTATTTCTTCTAGTCGCTCTATAGGATTCTCTATGTGCGTAGCTAACTGAATCAACATAGAGGAGATTTGATTATCCGTACTCTCCTCATCGTCAGTACTACGCGTCGAGATCGGTACCATTGCCACTAAAGGTTTGAGGGGCAACTCGTCTTTTTCGAGTAAGTATCTTCTCAGTGCACCAGCACATATACCGAGCATCACATCATTGAGCGTAACCTCCATGATGGTCTTGAGTTGCTTGATCCTGTCCAAAGACAAAATGGCCGTATTCCACTTTCTGCGCGGTGTTATTATCTGATTAAACAAAGAGGGCGGTGCTGTAAAAGGTGCAGTAGGCAATTCTGAATTGGCGACCCGTGTAAACATTCCCGACTTGACAGATGACGACAAGGTATCAGAAATAAGCTTAGGAAACTTTAGTGGATTATTAGCAAAACTTACCGCACTCTTCATCAGTATTTCCAGCTCATTTGGCAAGGATCTAGGCTTGTAAGGTTTTGGATCAGGTATCTCTTTGGCATCTTTCATAAAGTCAAAGATCAGACTCATCATACCTGCACCCGCCATACCATCGATAGCGACGTGGTGTATCTTGGCTATGATAGCGGTAGATCCTTCTGGCACTTGATCTATCCCATTGACTCCTTCTACAAAATAAAATGACCACAAAGGTCTAGACGTATTTAGTGGACTACTAAATATAGTAGAGGCAATATTTCTCAGTTCCTTCCAGCCACCTGGCTTTGGCAAGGCTACATGGGTAAGGTGCATATCAATATCAAAGTTAGGATCATCCACCCAATAAGGATAGTCTACCCCGAAAGGTACTTGCACTAGTCGTTGTCTGAGCTTAGGTACTTGATGTAGCCTAGAATGAATCAACTTTCTAAAAGTATCAAACTCCAAACTACCATCCACTAGACATACACTACCAATGTGCATGGGCGAGGTAGGCGTTTCAGCATATAGAAATGCTGCATCAAGACCGGATATTGATTTCATATCTTTTTTACTTGCTAAACCAACTGTTAATAGAGATTCCCTAAATTTAAGATAAAAATAATAGTCTCGGTAGTTTAATACTACTAAATCTCAAACAAGTTTAGATATTATAATACCTTATGTATCGATCAAGCTCACCTTTTTAGCTTGTAACTCATCTGTAACTTCCACCAGTTATATTTACATCATAATTAATAACGAAGCTAAAATAAAGGCGATCTATTTCTATCGTATAGGCCAATATCGCAAAAAGTAAATTTTAATAATAACAACAATAATAAGTAAAGTATTATGGCAACTAAGCGCGCAGTGAGAAAAGTAAAAACTAAAAGAACAGCAACTACCAAAACAAGAGTGCCAAAGGCGGTAGCACCTTCAGTAGAGAAGCTTGATTTTACCGACAGTATCCAGCAAGTATCTAAGACAGCTAAGACAGTTAACAAAGAGATGCGACAAGTTATCACGGAAGTGGCAAGTGACATCATGGAGAACGGTATCGTTATCGGAAAAGCATCTGCACAAGGTGTAAAGACTTTGGCTACTAAAGTAAATAAGGCAGTTACAGTAAAGAATATCCAAAAGACTTCTAAGAACCTAAAGCAAGCTGGTATTGATATCAACGAATTCACGATTAGCACAGCGGAAGACTTAGTAGATGGTGCTTTGGCTACAGGTCAAAAATGGCAGTCTGTTACAGACAAAGCTGTAAAGGGAGGATTGAAGCTTGCCGCTAAGCAGCAAACTATGGTTTTTGATACGCTTGATACTGTCAAAGGACAATTCGCTAGCAACTTCAAGCGTGCTAAAAAACTGTTTAGCAAGAACTAATTATGATATTTTTGGTTAGTTAGTTATAGGAGCTAAGCATGCATTGCGTGCTTAGCTCTCTTCATAGAAAGCCTAGCGTTATAACCGAAAGAGTAATATGGTGAAAGATAAAAATACAGACAATAAGATTAAAAGACCATCTATATTGATGAATATATCGGAAGCCTTTCGTGCTATCAAGGACTTCAAGAAATCCTCTGATTTTATTAAATCCTTCTATGCCGATACCCCCGGCGACGGTCATCCTGTACTAGTTATTCCAGGTTTGCTAGGAGGTAAAACGACAACCCATCGTCTCCGTAAATTTATCAAAAAGATGGGCTATAAACCTTATGATTGGCGTCAGGGCGTCAATATGGGTAACATAGATGACATTGAGCCACTCACGGATCTATTAGATCATATTTTTAATAAGCATCAGACAAAAGTTACTATTATCGGGTGGAGTCTAGGGGGGATTTATGCCCGCGAGTTATCCAAAAAATACCCTGAGCATGTCCGTCAAGTTATTACCCTAGGATCTCCTTTTGCGGATATACAGGCACCTAACCATGCATCGTGGTTTATGCAATGGTTACATGGTGATATCCACTCTGACCCTCGCTATATGGAATGGCTAAAAAACATTTCTGATCCTGCACCAGTTCCCACCACTGCTGTTTTTTCTAAGGAGGATGGCGTGGTCCCTTGGCAGGTATGTCTCGAAGCCGAGGAGGACGATTTACATCAAAACATAGAGGTTACAGGTAGCCATCTTGGGCTCACTAACAACGCTTCCGTGTGGTTTCTCATAGCCGATCGACTTCCGTACACTAGCTCCAATTGGGAGAAATTTGTCCTACCTTATAATGCCCCACAGCAGGTTATCTTTCCTGGGTTCGACAATAAAAATTATTAAGCTAATATCTATTTGGGGTCACCCACTATCCCAAAAAAAAATTGGGATGTGGTCGCGCCTTCCGTTCCTTCCGCTGGAAAAACGCGGAACCACTCCAGTCCCTTGCCTCTACGCGCTGCGCTTGTCGTGCTCCAGCTTCCGCTTCCACGACCGTTGGATATGGTAGACGCTTGAAGGTATAGATTATTCAGCGACCAGATGACATACTCAAACCACATAAGTACACATAAAAAATTCTAGAAAAACTATGTGAATATAAAAGTCTAAGGTGACTTGTGTGGTCTCCTTCTCTTCCTACTAGTCGGGAGTTCTCTGAAATGCTAGCCTTGTCTCATTTGGGTGGGGCGTCAGTATACAACTAGTGGATAGTCAGTAAAACTTATTTGTAATAGTATATTTAGGTTTTGCTTTCTATCCCAAGAAGTAGGTATGTCTACATCTATAAAATCATCGCTTCTAGTTCTAATTAGTATATGAATTTCATTTTCCTAATTTTTTTTGGACTAGCGCTGAGAAGTGGTGCGACCTTTTTTTGGTCGCAGTCCCGAGCTAGTCTAGGGTGAGCTTTCGCTTCACCCTAGACTAGCTCGGGACCGAGGCGAATGCCGAGTCACGGATCATAGCGACTCCTGACCATTTGCCTTTTTTGTAAAAAGGCAAATGGTCAGGAGTAGGCCCCAAATGATTAATCTGTCATATCCAAGAGAAATCATCCACTAAGTCTATAATAATCAGTAGCTAAACTATTGCGTGTATTGCCTCGTTTAATTTAGAATTGTTCCTATTTTGCACTCATTAAAAATATTAAAAAAATAATATGTCATTTTTAAAGAAACTTGGATTAAAGAAGAAGAATAATGGTACGTCAACGGGCTTGAAATCAACCGCTTCTTCTAAAAAATATATTGACTCTTATTCGCCTGTAGATGGAAAATTGATAGGCAGCGTAAGTGTAACCTCAAAGAAGGAATATGAAAATGTAATTAGAAAAGCGCAACAAGCTTTCAAGTCTTGGAGAATAAAACCAGCTCCACTTAGAGGTGAAATCGTGAGACAATATGGACAGGAGCTGAGAAAACATAAAGAGGAGTTGGGCAGATTGGTCAGCTACGAAATGGGTAAAAGTTTGCAAGAAGGATTTGGCGAGGTACAAGAGATGATTGACATTTGTGATTTTGCAGTCGGATTGTCTAGACAACTATATGGCTTGACCATGCCATCCGAGAGACCTGGACACAGAATGTATGAGCAGTGGCATCCACTAGGTATTGTCGGAATTATTTCTGCCTTTAATTTTCCAGTGGCAGTATGGTCATGGAATAGTATGATCGCGATGATATGTGGTGATGTTTGTGTATGGAAGGCTTCTGAGAAAACACCACTTTGCGCTGTAGCTTGTCAAAATATATTGCACAAAGTACTAAAAGAAAATAATGTACCTGAAGGTGTGAGTTGTATCATCAATGGAGACTACACAGTAGGAGAGTATATGTCTAATGATCATAGAATCCCACTAGTATCTGCTACGGGTAGTACGCGAATGGGTAAGATCGTAGGTGCTACTGTAGCGGCTAGGATGGGTAAGTCTTTACTAGAATTAGGCGGGAACAATGCGATCATCGTGACGCCATCTGCTGATCCTGCCATCGTATTGCCAGGTGCTGTATTTGGTGCGGTTGGTACTTGTGGTCAGCGCTGTACTTCTACTAGAAGATTGATCGTACATGAAAGTGTATATGATAAAACGAAGAAGACGCTGAAGAAAGCATACAAGCAGTTGCGTATAGGGGATCCACTAAATCAGAAAAATCATGTAGGACCGCTTATCGATAAGGATGCGGTAGAGATGTACTCTAATGCACTGGCAGAAGCTAAGAAGCAAGGTGCTAAGATATTGGTTGCTGGTGGTGTATTGTCAGGTAGAGGATACGGTAGCGGCTGCTATGTAAAGCCTGCAATAGTAGAAGCAGATAATGAAATGCAGGTCGTACAGACGGAAACTTTTGCACCCATATTATATATCATGAAGTATAAGACTTTGGAGGAAGCGATTGCTATCCAAAATAATGTTCCTCAAGGATTGTCTTCAGCGATCATGACAGATAGCGTGAGAGAAGCGGAAGCTTTCTTATCTGCTGCTGGGTCTGACTGTGGTATCGCAAATGTAAATATCGGAACCTCTGGTGCTGAAATAGGAGGTGCATTCGGAGGAGAAAAAGAAACGGGGGGAGGAAGAGAGTCAGGATCTGATTCGTGGAAAGCATATATGCGTAGACAAACCAATACAGTTAACTATACCGACTCACTGCCATTGGCCCAGGGAATCAAATTTGATTTATAAGAGTTAATTATTATAGATTGCGAAAGGTGATTCTGCTGATGCGGAGTCACCTTTTGCAGTTTTAAAAAGGCTTTGCTATCTTCTTAATCCGTGAGAATCAGAAGATAAATTTCCCTGCAATTCTTCCAACAAATACCTATTTTTACAGTCTTTTTAATGACTGCAGATTATCTGATCTGCCAGAAGTGTAGATGATGAAAAACAGCTATTTTGATCTGATTGATCAATCTTATTATTTTCCTCAAGAAGGATTTGACGTAAATGATGGATACCTCACATTCAATGGGGTGTCCCTCAAATACTTGATAGATAAATATGGTACGCCGCTACGGATCATGTATCTTCCTAAGATAGCCGATCAGATCAAGCGTGTAAAGAACCTCTTCAATAGAGCTATCAAAAAGAATAAGTACGGAGGGACTTACTACAATTGTTATTGTACCAAGTGTAATCACTTTGCACCCGTCATCAAGAAGGCCCTTAAACAAGGCGTAAATTTAGAGACTTCTTCTTCATATGATATAGACCTAATTATGCAGCTCATAAAGGAGGAGAAAGTGGATACTAGTTTGGTAGTGGTACATAATGGATATAAAACGGATGACTACTTGGATAAAATTCTTAAACTTCAGGATCTTGGATTCAAGAATAGTATTATCGTTTTGGACTCCATGAATGAGCTTGCTCGCTTGAAGGTAAAAATAGGAGAGAAAACAGAGCGTGTTTTGAAATTAGGCATTCGCATGGCTATAGATGAGGAGCCACAGAGTGCTTACTATACGTCTCGTCTAGGGATTCGAAAATCAGCTATCCACGATTTTTATGATAATGAAATTCACGGTGATGAACGCTTCGATCTGAAGATGCTGCATTTCTTTGTCGACTCTGGGATCAAGGACAACCTATACTACTGGGGTGAATATCAAAAGGCCATTACGCTTTTCGCTAATTTGAAAAAGAAATGTAATTCATTGCGCGCGTTTAATCTGGGCGGTGGATTTCCTATTCGGAACAATCTAGGATTTGAGTATGATTACGAGGGAATCATCAATCAAATTGTTAAAAGTATTAAGGATACTTGCGGTGAAGAAAATATTGAGGAGCCAGATATTTTTACCGAGTTTGGTAAGTTTACAGTAGGAGAGAGCGGAGCTATTATATTTTCCGTTTTGGAAGAGAAGCAGCAAAATGACAATGAGCTATGGTATATGGTAGATAACTCGCTTATGAATACAATTCCTGATGCTTGGTCTATATTTGAAAAATTTATCTTGTTACCTATTAATAAGTGGGATCACGAGTATTCTCGGGTCAATATTGGGGGCATTAGCTGCGATCATTCAGATTACTACAACTCTGAAGATCTAAATCAGAATGTGGTGTTGCCACTCAACCGAACTGAAGATAAAGAGCCGCTCTACTTAGGATTCTTTCATACTGGTGCATATCAGGATGCTATAAGTGGATATGGAGGGATTAAGCATTGTCTAATTCCTTCTCCAAAGTATGTGATCATAGACAAGGATCGAAAAGGCAACTTTATAGATACCCTCTATAGGGATGAGCAATCTGTATATCAGATGCTATCTATATTGGGTTATGATATAGATGGAGAGCTTGCGAATAAGTAGAGGAGTAAAAGCTAAAATATTTTTTTGACTGAACCTTAGTATTATAGTAACTGTCAAAAACAATTATACTAACTTTAAAATATAACATGCAAAGATAAGGCTCGTTGAAATAATCCAACGAGCCTTTTTTTATATTTGTAAATTTAGATTCTTACAAACCCAATTTCGTTTTCACCATGCTCGTTACATCCGTAGATTCATTCGCAAATAGAATAACTTGCGTACTCTGATCGAAAATAAATTGAAATTCATTTTCTTTAGCTACAGCGGTGATAGCATCATTTATTTTGGCCAATACCGGCTCTAATAATTCTGACTCTTTCTTTTGCAGCTTGAGTGTCATTTCTTTTTCAAATAGACCCAACTGCTCCTGCTTTGCTTGGAACTTTGCGCCCTCTTCCTGCTGCTGTATTTTAGACAACTTACCTGCTTGGATATCTGCTTCTAGAGCTGCATATTTCGTTTGCAAGTCCGTAACCATAGTTTCTCCTTGTGCTTGCAATTGCTTCGCTAACACTTCTAACTCCGCACTAGCAGTGGTCATCTCTGGCATTTCCATGAGCAAGGCTCTAGAGTTGAGGTAGCCAAATTTTTGAGCGCTCATACTGATGACCATCAGGGTCATAATCATTGCGCTGAATAGTATTTTTTTCATCTTATATTATATTGAAAATGATTTCTAAAAAAGGAATTGGAGAAGGCAAAAAAGTGGGAGACTGAAAAGATCAGTCTCCCCGCATTATTTTCTACTGAAGTCGATGGTATTTATATACCCAATTTCGCTCTTACTTTAGCACTTACGTCTGAAGTTTCATCCGCGTATAATAGTACTTGTGTACTTGCATCAAAAATGAATTGGTAACCATCCTCTTCAGCTACTTTCTTAATAGCTTCATTTACTTTGTCCAAGATAGGCTGCAATAAATCAGTTTCCTTTTTCTGTAACTGTTGCATCATATCCTGTTCGAATTTAGCTATGCTTTGTTCTTGCGTCTTTAACTTAGCTACTTCCTCTTCCTGCATTTTAGGAGAAAGACCTCCTTCTTCATATCTCTTTTGGATATCACCGTACTTCGCTTGTAAGTCAGCGACCATAGCTTCTCCTTTTTTTCTTAATTGTTGCGAAAGCACCTCGAGGTTTGCTTTTGCCTGTTCTACTTCACTCATTTCTGCAAGCAGCGCCTGAGAGTTAAGGTAGCCAAATTTTTGGGCATCCATATTCGTTGACATGAAAGTCAAACAAGTAAAGAAAAACGCGCCGATGAATAATTTTTTCATTGTATTAAGTATTAAATAATTTTCTAATAAGGTAAAAACCCGTGTTTATAAGTGCAAAAATAAGGAATTATCACCTATTTATTATAAGCCTAAAGCGCTTTTTACTTCTTCCGTTTTATCGTACTTAGGGTTAGCGAAGATCAGTCCCGTAGCACTACTCTTGTCAAATATAAAATCAAAGCCTTTTTGTGTAGCATATTTATCTAAGGCACCATATACTTTATCTTGTATAGGTTGCACTAAATCCTGTCTCCTTTGAAAAAGCGCACCCTCTGGTCCAAATTTGTCCTTCTGCATATCTCGTACACGTTTCTCAGCGTTCATGATTTCTTCTTCTTTTTGAGCACGCATATCCTCACTCATTAGTACTTGCTCAGCCTGATATGCATTATACATACCTTTTATCTTATCATATTCTTGAGCGATATCTTGTCTCCACTTAGATGCAGTCTTGTCAAGATCAGTCTGTGCTTGATTATAATCAGGTAATCCTTCTAGCACTGCATTGATATCCACTACAGCTATTCTTTGAGCGAAAGAAGTACTCATGCCCGCAAAAGCAAATATAGTAGCGAAAAAGAATGATTTTAGAAGTATGGATTTTTTGGTAAATGTCATAATATATAAGTTTTAAAAAAGTAATCTCAATTTTCACATAAAATAGCCACAAATATATGGCTTTTCATATCAATAACGACTATTTGATTCTAATCGTGCAGCATATAGGCATCCCTTAACGATTGTTTAACTATGGGGTTAATTATCGTTAATGCTTCACTATCAGTACTGTAGAGCATTTTGTAATGGAGAAGTATTTTATAAATGATCCCTTTACCAAGAGATTTTATCTTTTTTCCAGCCCTTGACGAATTTCAAGATCATCTTTTTATCACACGAATTGATTATTTTTAAAGAGACCTGATTTGATTTTACTATTTTTAACGGTGGATATTTCTATTTTTCGTTCTATCAGTAAGAGACTATTTACTTCTCTGGTATTCTGCTGTGGTATAGCGTTACTGAATGGGCAGTCACCTACCTTGCAAGGTTCCATCTGGACAGGCAAGATCATCAAGCATAATACAGATATTGTGTTTGATACGGACAGTCCTACTTATGCTGCCGAGCTAGGAGTAGTATGGCAGACTAGGGGTCAGAAAGACTGGCACGAGTTGCAAGATTTCCCTAAATTTTTTTTGGGTATTCACTACCATGATTTAGGAAAAGATGAGCTGGTAGGAGAAGCTATTGGTCTGAACCTCGGTATGGAAGTCAATCTATTTCGCAAGTCTGATGCCGCCCTATTATTTGGTTTTGGGTCTGGCATTGCCTATCTCACCCGGCCGTATGATAGGATATCCAATCCAGAGAATATTGCCATTGGAGGTCACTGGAATAATACTGTAAGTCTAAAGTTAGACTACGAACATATTTTCCTTCGAAGTTCACTTCTGCATATAGGTCTTGGTCTGGCTCACTACTCCAATGGCGCCCGCAAGTTGCCCAATCTAGGACTCAATATTCCTTACTTATATATAGGTATATCACCGTATCGCGGAACTTATGAGAAAGATTATTTTCAGCGAAAGTCCCTTAGCAAAGTTGCAGATAAGAAATGGGGATTTGGCTTACATACTCAGTACACCCGAGTAGAAATCCGCGTACCCGGAGGACCAGATTATCCCACGACTGTAGCGGGAATAGATGGTCATTTTCACCCAAGTGCCAATAATCGCTTGAGCCTCGGATATCAGTATGAGTACAATGCGAGCATAGCTGCTTTTGGTTTGCACACGGGTGATTTTGCGGACGATGCAGCGGCACGGGTGGGAGCGACCCGACACTCCGTGACCATCGGCAATGAGTTTTTATTTGGCCATTGGGCGGTGCAGCTCAAAGTCGGTGCTTATTTTCTCCATCATAATTCTTTTCTCTTACCACTTCCATTTTATTTTCAACTTTCACCGCGCTATTATTTCAATTATCGCGAGAATCAACCTGCCAGGTTTTTCACAGGTATTCACCTTAAGTCTCATCTTTTCGTCGCGGAGTATATTTCTTGGGGTGTAGGAGTCGTATTTTAGAATTATCATTTGGGGCCATACCGATGAAGAAATCGGTACCGGGCTCTGCGTCACTCCATTTCATTGCGGTGCTCCGCACTCCTCCTGACACCTTGCTATACACCAACCCCGTCGGCTGACTCCGATCCCTTGTCCAAAAAAAAATAGGCATATTCAGAAGTAAGCAAAGCTAATCCTGAAAGGCATATGCGTCAACCTAATTTTTTCAAATAGCTATATTGATAATAGTGGTCACGATCTTTTCGTGTATCATAACAACAATATTTGGGCATATTCAGAAGTAAGAGGAGATAACCACAGCGTAGCTTGAATATCACTAGCCGTGGGTGTGACCGACTGATGCAAAGCAATCAAGATCCAGTGGATCTTGATAAGGAGGAAACTGTAGCAAACCTGCTGCAGCTAATATTATTCAAATATTGTAGTAAAACGGAGTAATCCAAACCTTCAAAATTCAACTAAAAAATTAAAGATCAAGATTGTGCTTGCACTTAGAAATCTTTTAACGATAGCATTACTAAAGTACATGCATTTATAGCTTCTATTCCATTGTCAATAAGCAATGCGTAGAAGCTTCTATTCTCGGCACCTGGGTTAAAAATTACTCTGTGTGGTTTCAATTTTAGAATTTCCTCCTCATAGACTTTTTGATTACGCTCACTTAGATATATTGTGACAGTGTGAATTAATTCTACTTCAGGAATTTCCTCAAATGAGTCATATATCATAACATCAACCACTGTTGCACCTTTCTCCCTACCGATACCGAAAACTTCGTATTCATCGTTTCTAAGTGCTTTAATAGCCTTATTTGCGTATCTCTGTTCTTTGGTAGATGCTCCTAGAACAACTACAGATTTTGTTTTCCTTTTAGAATTCATTAAATGATTTTTTAGCAAAAAAAATCAGGATAAGTGCTGCCTTATCCTGATCTTAATATTCCTTATTATAGATTTATTACACTAGTAATCTGATAGGATCTTCTAACAATGACTTTAAGGTATTCAAAAATTGCGATCCAGTGGCTCCATCTACCACCCTGTGGTCACAAGATAATGTTACTTTCATCATACGTCCAGGTACTACTTCACCGTTAACAACAATTGCTTTTTCGATAATACCACCTACGGCAAGAATACAAGCATCAGGAGGATTTATAATAGCAGTAAATTCTTCGATACCGAACATACCTAGATTTGAGATAGTGAACGTATTACCTTGCATTTCTTCTGGACTAAGTTTTTTAATTTTTGCTTTTTCTGCAAGGTTCTTGACTTCTTGATTGATATAGCTTAAGGATTTTTGTTCTGCGTTCTTAATAACAGGTACTAATAATCCATCCTCAACTGCTACAGCTACACCAATATTAATATTTCCATTATATCTAATCTTATCTCCCAGCCATGATGAATTTACTTTCGGGTGTTTCTTTAATGCACCAGCAGCAGCTTTAATTACTAAATCATTAAAAGAAATTTTAACATCAGCAACTTCATTCAATCTTTTTCTGCTATCCCAAGTATTGGTCATATTTATTTCTATCGTGAGATAAAAATGAGGAGCAGAGAATTTGCTCTCGCTGAGTCTTCGAGCTATGGTCTTTCTCATTTGACTGACCGCAACTTCTTCATCAGTACCAGTAGCTGCACCAAAACTTGGGAGGGATGGTGCTTTCATTGTGCCATTTTCATTGTTAGGCTTATTGATAAAATTTTCAATATCCCTTTTAACTATTCGCCCATGATCACCACTACCTTTTATTGATTCTATTGCAATTCCTGCTTCATTAGCCATTGACTTAGCTAAAGGTGAGATCTTTATCCTATTAGTAGCAGAGTCACTTGTAATAGAGTGGCTTGCAGCACTATTAGATGAAGAATTGCTTATAACGGCTTCACTTTTTCCGTTATTAGCAACTTTAGATTGATTTGCTTCTGTGGGCTCCGCCTGATTTGGAGTTTCTTCGCTTTCCTTAGTTTCATCTGCGGAAACGGATGTCTGTGCGGCCTCGATAGCAGATTTCCAGTCTTCTCCCTCTTCCCCGATCACAGCTATCACACCATCTATTGGTACAGAACCATCCTTAACTGCTATATGCAAAAGTACACCGTCAAAATAGCTGTCTAATTCCATAGTCGCCTTGTCAGTTTCTACTTCAGCCAGGGTATCTCCTGAAGACACAGTATCGCCTTCATTGACTAACCAGGCAACAATTACCCCTTCTTCCATAGTGTCACTCATGCGAGGCATTTTTATCACTTCAGCCATCTTATTTATTTTGGTTAATTAATCAAACAAAAATACCTCAAAAAGAAATACTTACCATATTTTAAACTCATTATAGTGAGTCTTGGTTATATTTTTATCTTTAAATTAGCGTTTTTTATATAAATACTTGATCAGTTTATGCAGTTTTCCTCTATTCTACTTTCTGATGCTGTTGAATCCTTCTCGTCTTTACCTGGTATAGGCAAGAAGACGGCGCTCAGACTGGTATTGCACCTGCTAAATGAAGACCTTAGTATAACGGAAGGTATGGCCACCAAGTTAGTCAAAATGAGAAGTCAGATAAAGCAATGTCATCAGTGCTTTAATATTGCGGATGATGATGTTTGTCAGATTTGCAGTAATGCGAAGAGAGATAAGTCTCTGGTATGCGTCGTCAGGAGTATCAAAGATATTATTGCTATTGAAGAAACGGGGCATTTTTATGGTGTCTATCATGTCCTTGGCAATTTGATATCTCCTATAGATGGTATAGGTCCAGAAGATATAAGGATTGAAGAATTGGTGACGAGGGTACATTCTGGTGAAATACAAGAAATAATAATGGCTATTAGCCCTACGATTGAAGGGGAAACCACTATTTTCTATATTTCTAAGAAGCTTCAAGATAAAGACGTATCCATATCTACAATTGCCCGAGGTGTATCATTTGGAGGGGAATTAGAATATGCAGATGAAATTACACTCGGCAGATCTATCATATCTAGAGTAAAGTACGAGCGATAATCGCTAACTATAATGAAACTATCTATTATCATTGTTAATTATAATGTTCGATACTTTCTAGAGCAAGCATTGCATGCTGTCTACAAGGCGGTAGGTGATATAAAAGCGGAAGTTTTTGTAGTGGATAACGATTCTACAGATGATAGCTTGCGTATGGTTACGTCAAATTTCCCCCAAGTAATATTAATCGCTAACAAAATTAATGTTGGATTCTCTACTGCTAATAATCAGGCTATAAAGCGTTCGACGGGGGAGTACATACTACTATTAAATCCTGATACACTTGTAGAAGAAGATACATTTTCTAAATGTATAGCCTTTATGGATAGTCACCCTCAATCTGGAGCTTTGGGTGTAAAGATGATAGACGGCTCTGGTAAGTTCCTTCCTGAAAGTAAGCGAGGTTTTCCTTCACCGCGCGTTGCATTTTTTAAAACTTTTGGTCTATCCAGGGTTTTACCAAAATCTAAATTTTTTAACTACTACCATCTGGGCCATTTGGATGAGAAAAAAACGTGGGAAGTAGATGTGCTTGCAGGTGCATTTATGATGTTGCGAAAGTCAGTGCTTTCTGAAGTCGGCCTTTTAGACGAGCGTTTCTTCATGTATGGAGAGGACATAGATTTATCATATCGCATCCAGAAAGCTGGCTATATCAATTATTACTTTGCTAATACGACCATTATACATTACAAGGGAGAAAGTACCAAGAAGGGGAATCTCAATTATGTGAAAACATTCTACAAGGCAATGATCTTGTTTGTGAAAAAACATTTTACAGGTCCGATGGCTGGGTTGTTTATTTTATTCTTAAACATAGCAATCTATTTACGAGCAGGTATAAGTCTATTTAAAAGTATGCTTAGCAAAGCGCACTTTGCGATTTTTGATACCTCCATTATAATTACAGGAATCTATATTTCAAAAAATTTCTGGGCTAACTATTTCTATCAAGATCCGAGTTACTTCAATGAGAGTTTAATGTGGTTCAACGCACCTCTCTATACTGGGATATGGTTAGTTAGTCTATTTCTCAATGGATCTTACGACAGACCATTTGAGCTTAAGCGATTAATTAGAGCTATTTTCCTCGGTTTAGTAATTATCGCAGGGGTATATGGATTCTTAAATGTTGAATATAGGTCTAGCAGGGCTATTATTTTATTGACCACTGTTTGGGCATTGTTTTTCACCATAGCATACCGATATTTATTCTATTTCCTTAAGTTTAGATCTCTTAACATACTTAGTGGTACCGATAGTAATGTCATTATCGTAGGCTCAGTAGAAGAAAGTTCAAAAGTGCGGCAAGTATTAAATAATGCCCATGCTCACAAAAATATTATTGGCATAGTCTCTTCCGAGAATGTCAGCACAAATGAGACCGTACTTGATAAAGTAGATAATCTCGCGGAAGTGGTGCAAATATTTGATATTAATGAAATTATCTTTTGTGCTAAAGATATAGCATCTCAAAAGATTATTGCTTGGATGTCCGCACTAGGCGCAAGTATCGACTATAAAATATTACCTCAGGAAAGCTTTAGTATTATTGGAAGCTCTTCGAAAGAAAATCCTGGAGAATTATATACAGTAGATGTTCGATTTAATATTACGGATGCTATTGCACGGAGAAATAAAAGAATTTTTGACCTCATAATATGTTTAGTATTCATAGTGCTTTTTCCTTTTATGTTAATTGTCGTCAATAGTAGGGTAGGGTTTATTAGAAATTTGTTTCGAGTATTAGTTAATAAAGCCTCATGGGTAGGGTACAACGATGGTGACACTGCGAATCTTCCTCTCTTGAAATCAAGTATTTTGTCGAATGACGCATCATTTGGGAAAAAAGGCTTAAATGAAAAATCCAAATATCAGTTAAATTTTATATATGCTAAGGATTATACAGTGTATAAAGACTTAAATCTTACATGGAGCAATCTTCAACTATTGGGTACGCAGTAGTCTGCACATTGTTTGGTATGGTTATTGGAACAATCTAAAGAGAATACCTTCCCACCATTTTTTTGTAGTCCCCCAAAATAAACTTTAATGTTCAAGTTAAACGTATTTTTGACTACTCTCCTTACGATATTATATTTCTCATTTCTCCAAGCAAGCTCTATCGTAGGCATCGCAGATAATGCATTTGTACTTAAAAACAATACGCTTGTTTTTGATGTACTAGAAAATGACAAAATCGATGGCGAAATTCTAGGGTTCGGAATTGAGATATATCCCACTTATGGTGAAGTTATTATTAATGATGATAAGTCTGTAACATATAAGCCGCATGAGAATGTATGCGAAGAGTTAGACTACTTCTTCTATTATATCGAAGATGATGAAGGTCCGAAGCTTGTCGAAGTTACTATAGATATTCTTTGCGAACCATTGACTATCATGAGCGGATTCTCCGTAGTAGAAACTGAAGATATTCAAACTTCAGAAAAAGTAGAAGGTCCTTCTGCGTTTACTATTATTGGTGTTGAAAACTTTCCTGATAACTCACTGTATGTATTCAGCGATGCTGGTAAAGAAGTTTACTACACTCAAGGATATTCCAATGAATGGGACGGTAAGAACAGAGATGCTACTGATCTAGAAAGAAATAAAATTTATTACTATGTATTTAATGATGGCTTGGGTAAAACCTACTGTGGATATGTACAAATGAATTAAAATACAATATCGTTACCCAGATTAAGAAATGCGACTCCAACCTTTGATTAGATGAAAATTCTGTTCTAGATGGAGTCGCATTTTTTCGTGCAGTGGCTGAATCAATTTCGGATCCTTTTCAAAAATCCTAATAGCCATCTCTTTACATACTCTAATCATTTCTCCATCACGTATAATATCTGTCAATTTGAATAAGCCCATTCCCGATTGCATTGTTCCATCTATAGCTCCAGGACCACGTAACTTCAAATCAGCTTCCGCTATTTCAAAACCATCGTTGGTCCTCACCATAGTCTGAATTCTTTTGAAACTATCTTTAGATATACTTTTTTTAGACATCAAGATACAAAAGGATTTATCTGATCCTCTTCCTACACGTCCACGTAATTGATGCAATTGAGATAGTCCAAAACGCTCTGTATTCTCTATTATCATTAAAGTCGCATTAGGTACATTAACACCTACTTCTATTACAGTAGTGGCTATCATTATCTGTGTTTCATTACGCACAAATCGTTGCATCTCATAGTCTTTATCTGCCGTCTTCATTTTACCGTGCACGATGCTGATCTGATATTCTGGCTTTGGAAAATCTCTTTCGAGAGACTCATATCCCTGCATTAGATTATTAAGATCCAGGGTTGCAGACTCCTCTATCAGAGGATATACAATATAGACCTGCCTGCCAGCAGCTATCTGCTTACGCATAAACCCAAAAACATACAATCTATTTTCTTCCGTTTTGTGTAGGGTAGTTACTGGTTTTCTACCCGGTGGCATTTCATCTATCTGAGATACATCTAAATCCCCGTAAGCTGTCATTGCCAAAGTTCGAGGTATGGGGGTAGCAGTCATCACTAAGATGTGTGGTGGTATTGGTATATTTTTTTTCCATAATTGACTCCTTTGCGCGACACCAAATCTATGCTGCTCATCCGTTATTGCCAAACCCAAATTTTTAAATATTACAGGATCCATCAGGACTGCGTGTGTGCCAATCAAAATGTCGATTTCACCAGCGGCCAATTTTTCTAGAAGTACTTTACGCTTTTTACCTTTTACACTACCAGATAGATATCCTACCGAAAGGTCTAATTTTGCTAAGTCTTCGGTAAGAGATGTGTAATGCTGTTGAGCGAGAATCTCGGTAGGTGCTATCATACAAGCTTGATATCCATTATCTATAGCCAGCAGCATCGTCAATAGTCCGACCATAGTTTTTCCACTACCTACATCTCCTTGTAGTAGTCGATTCATTTGTCTACCACTACCCAAATCTATTCTAATTTCCTTGATGACTCGCTTTTGTGCACCCGTCAATTCGAAAGGAATACACTCAGTGTAGAATTGATTAAAGTAAGCACCAACTTTATCAAATACCAAACCCTTGATATGCATATCTCGGTGGGCCTTTAATTGCGACATTCGCAACTGAAAATAAAACACTTCATCAAATTTTATCCGACGTATAGCCTGCTTAAGATCCTCTTCATTTTTGGGAAAGTGGACATTCACAATCGCCTGATGTCTGTCCATCAACTTCAGCTTTTGCGTAATATAGTATGGCAGATGTTCTGGGAGTTGCTTTCCTTTTAAGATTTGTAACAAATTCAGTATGATTTTTCGACGGCCCATACTATCCAGCCCTTTATTGTTTAATTTTTCACTACTGTGATACACAGGTGCTAAGTGAGCTGAATTTTCCTGATTCTCATTTGGTTTACTGAGCTCAGGGTGGGGTATATTGATGCGTCCATTATAGAAATTAATCTTACCATATACGATATGCTCCACGCCCGATTCTAGATTATTTTCCAGCCAATTTACTCCTTTAAACCATACGAGCTCTACAGTACCAGATCTATCTCGCAGCTGGGCAGTGAGCCGTTTTTTACGCTGTGTGCCATGCACCTGTATCCTATGAAGTACTCCTTTTAGTTGCACAAATTCATCAGCCGTATTTATCTCATTTATTTTGTGAAATTTGGTCTTATCTATGTGTCGAAAAGGATAACTTTGCAGCAGGTCTTTAAAAGTATAAATTCCCAGTTCCTTTTTTAGTAATGCTGCTTTCACAGGCCCAACACCTTTTAGATATTCAATAGAGGTTTCTAGTATGCTTTTTGATCTATTTGGCATATTGCATTATTCATAAGCAATTTACTAAGATTATGGACTTACGCGAAGCCCAAACATATAATTACAATAATAAAAAAAATAAAAGCGATGGCACAAGTTAAAGAATCAAAACGAATGCTACAGATAGCGGAGTTAGTCAAGCGCAATATTAGTATCGTCTTTCAGCAAGAAGGAAATTACTTTTATGGTAGTGAAGTCCTCGTAACCGTGACCAGCGTCAGGATGTCTTCAGACCTTGGTATAGCTAAAATTTATCTGAGTATCTACAATACCGATAACAAACAAGCCGTACTACTAGAAATAGAAGAAAACGCACACCAAATAAAGCAGTCTTTCGCACAGCGAGTTCGTAAACACTTGCGCAGAGTTCCTCGATTAGATTTCTATGAGGATGAAACCTTAGACGAGATGTATAGACTCAATAAAGTATTTGGCGACCTCAAATCTGAGAACCAAATGGGAGATCATAGAGAAGAAGAATAATTATTTTAACCCCATCTAACTCTATTTTCGATCATAGCTATTTACATCATATTATGCTGCTTCATTTTTTTGGGGCCTACGATAGTGAGCAAGATACAGGTCGCTAAGCCGCACCTGTATCTTACTCACTATCGTCGCTATGCTACATGACTCGGCATTCGCCTCGGTCCTTACAACCCATCCGCTGCACCAACCTTCGGACTGCTGCAGAAAAGCAGCACCATTGCGCAGCGCTAGTCCAAAATTCTCTTATTATTTAGGCATATTCAGAAGTAAGCGAAGCGAAGCCTGAAAGCTTGTCCAGCTGACTAGATGGGGGGTTTAATGTTTTAGCAATGGGTTGAAGCCCTGTGTAAATTTGGAGATTGGATCCAATTAGAATTAGACGTGATTTTTTAAAAAAAATCGTGACAAATAACCTATAAAAATTACCCCCGTTTTAGAAGCAAATTTTAGAAAAATAAAGGAATCCAAATCATTAAAATTTTACTATCTCCCTATAGTTGTACAGTTACATCTTCTTGTGAATATCTCTATTTATAGAGCTATAACTGTGGATGTAGATCGACGGGTGAGCGGTAGAAGCGATATGAGCCATGCTGGGTGTGGTGTGAAGCTTGTCAGGCAGGTAGCTTCACGAGGAACGAGAGAAGATGCTTGCCTGACCTAGCTGAACCCACTCGCAGGGTGGAGAATACAAGTGGATAACGCGGTCGATATTTTTGGTGAGGAACGAAACCAAAATATCGGCACCTCCAAAATAATAATAGTGAGATGAAGCTATTGCCCTTTAGGTGGTATCGGACTACCGTGCGGATCTTCTTTCGGGAAACCTAATTTTGCATCTACTTCATCCAGCATCGCATCAGTCAGGAGATGTTCATACTTCTCCGCGTCCTCGTGTATCTGCTCCGCGCTAAGCCCCATGGCATTTACCAAATATGTCTCCCACAGGCGGTGCGCACGCACAAGTTTGTTTGCCTGATCATGACCAGTAGGCGTGAGCGCTAACTCTGGAGTCAATTGGACTATATTTTGCTTAACCATTTTATTAAGGGTGTTACGCAAAAGATTGGTATTGTACCCGAGCTGTTCTTGAAGATTCTTAAAGGTTAGATTGTCTTTGCTCTGCAAACGAAATGCTTGCTTTAACGTGTCCTCTAAGTGTATTTTATTTCGCAATTGACGGTTTCTAAATCTTTTTAGAACGAGTCCTTTTTTAGGAGCGAAAAGTACGGCTAGAGTATAAAAAACAGCTGCCATCACTGCCATCATTGGTCCTGGCGTACTATCATATTGTATGGCTAATATCATGCCCGTCACTGCAGACAAAAATCCTATGAGCGATGAAATTACAAGTACATTTTGCAACTTGTTAGAAAGTAGTAATGCTGTAGAAGCTGGTGTAATCAGCATGGCCACTACTAATATAATTCCTACTGCCTTTAGCGATGCGACAATCATAAAGGACAATATCATCATCAAAAAGTAATGAATTTTCCTGACTGATATTCCCATGGTTTCTGCTATCACAGGCTGAAAAGTACTGACAAAGAGATATCTATAAAAAACAATCACGCTGACGACTACATAGATACCTATGCCGATGAGTAAATAGATATCTTCATTGTTAATACCTAGGGTGGTACCGAATAAAAAATCTTTTAGATCGAGGTGTACACCTGGTTGCCTGTTCGCTGCAGAAATACCAATCACGCCTATGGCAAACATCGTGGTAAAAACAATACCTATGGCAGCATCATTTTTGGTATTGACATTGCCTTGTATCCAAGTTATAATTATGGCAGTTATAAGTCCCGCAGCTACAGAACCGATAAAAAAAGCAACCGTACTCATACCTACTATACTGAATGCAACTACTACACCAGGAAGTATAGCGTGGGCTAGTGCATCGCCAATTAATGCCATGTTTCTTAATACGATAAAACTACCGAGTAAGCCGCATGTAATACCAACTATGGAGGAGGATATAAGAGCCCGGATTGCCCATTCTTCAGTAAATAATAATTGAAAAGTTTCTACCATAGTACCACAATATCGGAATAAATATTCTTGGGAGCTGCCTATTTAAGGCACCGATACTATCATTTCTTTTAATATACCTTCCTTCATAGCATATTCAGTTACGACTATTTGATCAAATTTATGCATTTTTAAGATGTGCTCTATCAGTAATAGAGCTACTACGATTAAGTCTGCACGAGAGTCTGGAATTTTTGGACAGTCCATTCTTTGTGATAAACTTTTTCGAGTGCTATCACGAATAAAATCAGGTAGCTTGGAAGTATCTAATTTAATGCAGGTTGGAGAAATCGAGATGGATGCAAAAGCATCACGTAAGACATCGAATGTGCCTGATGCTCCTATTAGCGTGAGGGGCTGATATTTTTGTAACTGCTCTTTTAACTTAGATAATTTTACCTCAAGAAATGCATGAAGTGCATTCACTTGGTCAGGTAATATTGGCTCCGAAGTATGAAATAGATTGCGCATAACGGCAGCACCTACAAGAAAACTTTCTGCGTAATAAACTTCCACTTTATTGGCAATGATAAACTCCACACTTCCGCCACCGATGTCCATTATAAGGCATGGTTTTTCATCAAACGGATAGCTCATTTGTATTCCTTTATAGATTAAATTTGCTTCACGATCACCCGATATTTTTTGAATATCTATATTCAGTTTTGCTTTTACCTCGTTTATGAATTGATCTGCATTGGTGGCATTTCTAATAGCTGCGGTGCCAAGCGCCTGATACATTGAACAGTCATTTTCTATCAATATCTCTTTGAATTCGGTAAGCGCCTCCACGCCTCGCTGGTAAGCTGCATCACTAATCAAATCTAGTTTGCTTTCACCTAATTTTACGAAAACTCTTTTGCGTAACAAGGTTGAAAATAGTCTAGTTTTTGAATCCCAATCTACGATAAGAAGGTGAAATGTATTGGTTCCAATATCTATAACACCTATTCTCTTTTTCATACGCTGTTAGCTTAATATCTATTTGTTCATCTCTGAAGCTTGCTTAAAGATATTATTAAAGTGCGCCACCCCTTCTGGGGTTAGATTATTTGCATATATGCGCTCATTCTTTCTCATAAAAACTAGATGTTGACATTCATTGCTGAAGTATATTTCGGCCTCGATTTCGGTGTTGCCATCTATTTCATAAAATACACGTCCAATAGATTTACAATTCTTGTCAAGCACTGGTACTTGCTCGGATACGTGAGTCAATGTTTGTTGTATACTACTTTTATTATCCATACTCATGCTAAAGTTAGATTCATAGAATATGTAATCCACATGATCGCATTCATCAAATAACTTTTGCATTTCAGCGACGGGAATGGAGGGTAATGTTTCTAGTGCTGCTTTTTGAGCAGTGGTAGGGCTTGACTTTTGTGTCTCAGAGGTAGCACCGCTTTCAGAGCAAGCACTTAGTAGAATTATCACTAGAAAAAGAGGGAGTAGGAAGTATTTCAAATCAGGTTTATTTATTAAAACATGTACAATACGTGTAAAGAGAGATTGTATGGAAGAAGAGAGTCTCTGTTGTTACCACTTCCGTCATTCTTATAAAGTAAGATCAACGATCTATTATATCTAAAAGTAAATCCAAGATGTTCATTGGCGAAATAGGTTGCACCCACTAGAACACTCAAATCATTTTCGCGCCATTCCTCGACAAATTCTGTATTATCAACTTCATTATCAAGCTCTGCTTTGATCAGTCTACCATAACTCAGTCCTGTGTGAAAGTGTAATCTATAGTAATTAATGTCCTCCCAATCTTTAAAGCTAAATATCACCGGGACAGCCACATAATCAATCCGATAAATATCTTGTACTTGACCATCTGCTCGAGCTTCCTCTTTAGACCCACGTTGACTGTACAAAATTTCCAAACTTAGATCTGTTTTTTCGCTGAGATTTACAAGGCTCTTGATACCTCCTTCAATGCCTGGCTTATTAAAGCCTGCATCCGCATCGCCATTTATTTGACTAGCAGTGACTCCTAAGATGAGACCTGCTTTAAAAGTCTGAGCCTGAATGCCTAGGCTATATATAAAAAGAAAGCAAGAAAGAATGAATATTTTCGACATAGATGTAATATACAGTAGTTTTTATTATTATTAATAGATTTACGTTAAGTATATTGTGCCACTCAAGAGTAATTCCGTTTGCTTTTATATAAAGCTCAAAAATGACGAAACATGTTTAAATATAATAGAAATAACTTAAAAAAAATAGAGGCTATTTTTGAGTCCTCTGGTTATACTGTAAGGTACGAACGGGGAACATTTAAGAGCGGATATTGTATGGTGGAAAATAATAACATGATAGTTATAAATAAGTTTTTCGATATAGAAGGTCGGATAAATACGTTGTTAGAAATAGAGCCTTTAATAACCATATTGGAAGATAATCTTGACGAAAAAAGCTTAGAATTTTACCAAAAAATTCATTCTCTCAAAACACTTACACCAGAATAAAATTGTCCTCAAATAAATGTGTTGTATTAGGTACAGGTACCTCGCAGGGGGTGCCCGTAATTGGATGTAGTTGTGCAGTTTGTACCTCTGATAATCCCCATGACAACAGACTAAGAAGTGCAATCTTACTAAAGCTAGGTAAAACAAATATTGTAGTAGATACGGGACCCGATTTTCGAACTCAAATGTTGCGAGCAAAAGTAAATCATTTGGACGCGGCACTTTTAACTCATTATCATAATGATCACATCATTGGGTTAGATGATATTCGTCCTTTCAACTTTATTCAGAAGAAGCCACTTAGAATATATGGTCGAAAAACTGTCTTAGAGAACGTCAAACATAGATTTGAATATGTCTTTAGTGCAATTAAATATCCTGGAGCTCCGTCAATCGAAGCTATTGAAATCATAAATAAACCATTTAGTATAAATGGGAATAAAATAATTCCTATTGATTTTCTCCATGGGAAACTGCCTGTCTTTGGATATCGGATAAACAACTTTGCATACTTAACGGACATCAAATCCATAACAGATAAAGAGCGGCAAAAGCTTACTGGACTGTCTCACTTGATAGTAAGTGCATTGCATCATGAGTATCACCATACTCATTTCAATTTAACAGAGGCTTTAGAGTTCATTGACCAGATAAAGCCTGGTAAAGCATATCTAACACATTGTAGTCATCTGATGGGTTTAAGCGAAAACGTATCAGAAAAATTACCTTTAAATGTGGTTTTAGCATATGACGGGTTAGAGATAGATTTTGATTAGAAATTATTGAACAATGTCAGAGAGAAGAGTTAATTTGCAAATGCTAAGATTTAAGAAACTCTAGTGCCAATACTTCGTTTAAAAATTAGGCAATTAATTCTTTAAATGCGAGTTATATAATATACGCTGCTTGAAAAATAAAATCCATCAATGATTAAGTTTTTTACTCTCTTTTTTTGTCTCTTCATTTTTAACATCAGTGCGCAGCAGCTTACTCAAAGTTCTATCTATAATCATAATATCTACGACTTTAATCCTGCAGTAGCTGGGGTTGACGGTAATTTAGAAATGAATGCAGGCCTTAGAAAACAGTGGGCTGGACTAGTAGGAGCTCCGCTCACTCAATCGTTAAATTCTCACCTACCTGTTTATTTCACAGGTGGTGGATTTGGAGTGAAAATAAAAAATAGTACGTTTGGCGTGTCTCGCAATTTAGTTGCTGCGCTAAGCTATAATCAGATTGTCCAACTAAATGAATCGACTATTTTATCTTTTGGCTTTAGTGGAGGACTTTCTCAATATTCTTTTAACGGCGCAGACCTAAGAACACCACAAGGCTCTTACGAGGGACTTATAGGAGGAATTAACCATAATGATCTCGTATTATCGGAAACAAATGAATCGTCAAATACTCCTGTTTTTAACGCAGGTTTATTGTTGAAGCATAAAAGTTTAACCTTTGGTGTTTCTGCCGATAATTTGCTGGCTTCGACATATGAGTTTGATAATAATCGAAATCAAATCGTTTTTAACCAAGTTAGGCATTATTATGGCTATCTATTGTATGTATGGGATCTGAGTGAAGACTTGGTTCTTAAACCTTCTATTCTGGTAAAGGCAGCAAGTGCAGAATTGCAGACTGATATTACGCTAGCGGCAGAGTTTAAGGAAAAGTTTTATGTCGGTGCCTCATATCGTGGATATAGCAATATATCTATTGACGCAATAACATTACAAGGTGGTTTCAGACTAAATAATGATATCCAACTAATATATGCTTATGATATAGGCCTTTCAGAGTTAGTAACTGCTCATTCTGGAAGTCACGAGATATTAATTAGATATCGAATCAATACTAGTTTTGGAAAGGGTGTACCCCCACCTATAATCTATAATCCAAGATTTTTGTAATGATTTATTTGAATTTAAACAATAATCATTTGTTAATTAATGGTTTATTGACATAAATTTTGTTATTGTATAATAGAATGAAATATCCACCGTTAAATTTTGGATATAGCTTCAAAATCAACCTGTTTTATTAGTTGTATGAAATTTTGTTTTGTTTAGATAAGAAACTATATTTACAATCTAATAGCTTATCTATATTATAAAAAGTAGGAAAATCCGGGTGTTAATGAAAAATATTATAAAGAATTTTGCTGTATTATGTCTTTTGGCTGTGCTCTTCTCTTGTGGAGGCGGCGGAGGTGATACTGGACAGTTAATTGGTGCTTTAGATAGACCTGCATGGAACGGAATCAACCCGTATGGCATGGTTTACGTGCCCTCTGGTACGCTTCATATAGGTCCTGGCGATCAAGATGTAAGTAATACATTTGTTCAAAGATCGAAGTCAATTTCCATCAATGGTTTTTACATGGATGATACGGAGATTACAAACAATGAATATCGTCAATTTATAGAATATATAAGAGATTCTCTTGCACATACTTATCTTGACAATTTCTACGAAGATGAAGATGGTAATCAATATATAGATTACGAATATGAAATTGATTGGTCAGATGAGACACTTGACGAACTATTTTATCAAGGTGAAGATAAATTTTCTAACGGACGTGAAATTAACGCTAGTAAACTACTTTTTGAATATTCAAGATATAACTGGAAGAAAACTGCAGCAGATAATTCTGATTGGCAAAAAGCTCAGAAAGAAGGTAATCTCTCAAGAGCTGATTATATAGAAAAGGAAGAAGTAATTGTTTATCCTGATACATTATGTTGGATACGAGATTTTGCTTACTCTTACAACGAACCAATGACTAGAAATTATTTCTGGCACCCAGCCTATGATGATTATCCTGTAGTAGGAGTAAATTGGAAAATGGCTAAAGCTTTTTGTTATTGGAGAACACAATTGTGGGATAGTTACCAATCTGTAAGAAAGGATGGTATAAATTCCGAAGATTTTAGACTACCAACGGAAAGCGAATGGGAATATGCCGCTAGAGGTGGACATGAATCAGCTCCTTATCCATGGGGTGGATACTACTTGAGAAATGCTAAGGGTTGTTTACTTGCTAACTTTAAACCTGGAAGAGGTAATTATCCTGAAGATGGGGGTCTATATACAGTAAAAGCAGATGCTTATTTTCCAAATGATTTTGGATTATATAATATGGCTGGTAATGTTGCTGAATGGACAGAAACTTCATTCCACGAAAATGCATACAGTTTTCTTCATGATTTGAATCCTGATTTAAGATATGATGCTTCAGATGAGGACGATTCTGAATTTAGCAAAAGAAAAGTTATCAGAGGTGGATCTTGGAAAGATATTGGATTCTTTTTACAGACTGGAACACGTCATTGGGAATTTCAAGATACTACAAAATCTTACATCGGATTTAGATCAGCACTTACATTCTTAGGTAGATCTTTAAACGATTTCTAAAGATAAATATGTAGAATAATATAAAGATGAAAAATCTCATTCTAGATTTTTCATCTTTATATTTAATAACTACAGTTTATCAAAATTCATTCTCAAGTTTTATTTCTAATATATACATATGCTGTATCTTTTACAGAGATTTGCGTTATAATATAAGAGTCTCTTACCATAAAGTAACTAATTAATAACCAATATATTATCTAACATTCAAAATTGAATAAAAATGAGTTTTATAAAATCTAAGGGATTTAAGTATATCAAAAACTTAGTAATTGGTCTAGGTGCAGCTGTAGTTTTGGTTGGAGCCTTGGCAAAACTTTTGTCTCACCCTCTAGCTGATATGATGCTTACAATAGGGTTATTAACAGAGGCAGGAATATTCGCATTTCTTGGTATTATTGGACCAGATCCAGATTATTATTGGAATAAACTTTACCCAGGCTTAGATAATTATAGTTCTAAAATACAGCCACTTACTGCTGGAGGAACTATGCAGGAAGATCTTCCAGGTCTGAATGGTCAAGTAGTAGAGCAGCAATTAGGTGGAATGCTTACGGAGCTTCAAGGAATGTCTTCAAGCTTAGGTTCGTTAAAAGCACTGCAAGAAGTTGACTTTAGCAGCACTGGAGATCAGATCAAAACTATGGGTAGTTTTTACTCAAGAATGAACGAAGCAATGTCAAATATTAGTGATTCTTTAGAAGACACGAAAAACTATAAAGATCAACTTTCTGCTTTAAATCAAAATTTAGGATCTCTTAACTCCGTGTATGGTAACATTTTATCTGCTATGGGGAACATCAGAAGAGAAGCTTAATCTTATTTCAGAACAATTCAAAAAATTAAAATATGTCAATTCCAAAGGAACCGCGTCAGTTAATGATCAACCTTATGTACTTGGTACTAACGGCGCTATTGGCTTTGAATGTTTCTGCAGAAGTTATGAATGCATTCTTTGATTTAGATAAATCATTGAAGGTGTCAAATAAGCTTACATCTGATGGTGTAAAGTCAACTAAAGCGGGTATTCAAACACTTTTAGATAAAAAACCAAAATTAAAAGAACCATTAAATAATGGTATCGACGCTATCAACACTGAAGTCGAAGCTTTTGTTAGTTACATTGATGATGTTTACGCTAAACTAATTGATGGATCAGGTAACAATGATGGTGTAGTTGATGAGAACGATTATATTAAAAATGATTTAGCCGCGGGTAAACCCTTAGGTAAGAAGAATAAGGACATCACTACTAGATTGCTTGTTCTAGGTGATCCTACTACTGGTGAAGAACCTTACGGTCCTATAATTGAGGGCAAGGTAGCTGAACTTAAAGCTAAGCTTATAAAGATTTACTCTGAAACAATCCGCAATAAGGATGTGATGACAGAAGGGAAATTAAAGAAGGAGGAAGTTGAAGAAAGGATCGCAGCTATTATTGCAAGTATTCCCTTACAAGTAGAAACACCCGAAGAAATATTAGCAAAATCTAAGGACGGGAAGCAAAAAACATGGGCTGAATACAAGTTTAAGCAAATGCCGCTAGCTGCTGTAATGCCTTCGTTGACTAAGTTACAAACTGATGCCAGAAATGCACAAGGTACTATGGTTAATAAACTTGCTGAATTAGTTGGTGGTAGAGAATTGAAGTTGGATAAATTCTTCCCAGTAATGAATGCCAAGAAAGGGTATGTTATAAAGGGTGAAAAGTTTGAAGCGGAAGTTGCTATCGGAGCATTCTCAAGTGAATTTGCTAAGACCTCCACAATCTCTGTGAATGGCCAAAGAATTAAGCTAAACGCTGAAGGGAAGGGTACCTTCTCTGAAACTACATCTTCTACAGGCAAGAAAAAATTGAAATTAGTAGCAAACGTCGTTAATCCTTTATCAGGTGAAAAAATGTCTGGTAATTCCGAATTTGAGTATGAGGTTGGTGTTAGATCTGCATCTGTTTCAGCTGATAAGATGAACGTATTTTACATAGGTGTTGATAATCCAGTTTCCGTTTCTGTTGCAGGTGCTCCGTCTAACTCAGTAAAAGCTACTTGTTCGGGATGTAATATGACTGGATCTGGTGGAAAGTATACTGTTACAGTTTCTAAACCTGGTGATATTAAGATAAATGTTTCCGCGCAAGGTTTTCCAAGCACACCTTTTGCATTTAGAGGGAAGAGAATTCCAAATCCAACTCCAGTCTTAGGAGCAGGACCAAATAAGAATGGTGGTGCCATGGGTAACGGAGAATTTAAAGCTCAGCAAGGTTTAGCAGCTATCTTAGAAGGTTTTGATTTTGATGCAAAATGCAATATTCAAGGTTATGAATTGACAAGAGTTGCAAAGCGTCAGGATCCAGTATCTGCTACCAATCCCGGAGCTAGATACGGGGGCGATGCAAAGCGTCTTGTTGGAGCAGCAAAACCTGGAGATACATACTACTTTGATAAGGTAAAGGCCAGATGTCCTGGTGACTCTGCGGGTAGAAAACTGCCTTCAATTGTATTTAAAATTAAATAGTTATCTTCATATAAGATAAACGAGATTAAGCCGTTTTTAATGTAAATCATCGGTTTAGGTAAATAAGTTATATTATGAAAAGTACATTATTAAAATTCTCATTAATTCTTTTTTCACTCTTTTTCGCTTTTGGTGAAGCTTTTGCTCAGGATCCAGAGGAAATGTTAAGAACTGAATCCAGCGAACCAGAAGATGATGATAAACCTATCGATGGGATTGTTAGAAAGAGGTTAGTAGAAGAAAGGGAGGTACTAGAATATGAACCGATTCGTGAGGCAGATATTTTCTGGGAAAAGAGAGTTTGGCGCGTAATTGATATCAGAGAGAAGATGAATCTTCCTTTTGCTTATCCTGAAATGCCATTCTTCACTATACTAATGGACGCTGCTGTAAATGGCGAAATAGATACCTATAGTACCGAAGATGATAAGTTTACTTACAAGTTAGAACCAGATGAGGTTGCATCGATGGGAGCCTCGGTTGATACTGTAATTACTTTTGATCCTGAAACTTACGAGGAGAACATTCAAGTAGTTCGCAACGACTTGAATCCTGAAGACGTTAAAAGATACCGTGTAAAAGAAATATGGTTCTTTGATGAAGAATCTTCTACAATGCAAGTGCGAATTTTAGGAATCGCTCCTCTTAAGGATGTTACTGACGACAATGGCAATTTTAGATATGAGCAACCTATGTTTTGGGTATACTATCCGAATATTAGAGAATTGCTTGCTAGACATAATGTATTTAATCCTGGTAATGATGCTTCCAATATTACGTGGGAGGATTTGATGGAAAGAAGATATTTCTCTAGTTATATCATGAAAGAATCAAATGTATATGATAGAAGATTGCAAGATTATTTGACGGGTGTTGATCTGTTATTAGAGGCAGACAAAATCAAAAACGAACTGTTCAACTTCGAACAAGATCTTTGGTCTTATTAATCTATAAAATGATGCGTCTAAAAAAGCCAATCTGAGAAATCAGATTGGCTTTTTTATTTATATTATTACATATTATTCAAGAATCACTGCATAAATTCCCATGCTGTTCTATATGAGCCATGCTTGTCTGTGTAGTCAATAAACTTTTGGTAAAAATCATCATTGCCAATAGTGGCGCTATCACCTATCACGATAAGCTTCTTGCGAGCTCTGGTCATCGCCACATTCATCCGACGGTAATCGCTAAGAAATCCAATTTCCCCTTTTGCATTAGATCTTACTAATATTATATAGATAATGTCTCTCTCTTGACCCTGAAAAGAATCTATAGTATCAACATCAATGTTATTAAACTCAACAAGTATATTATCCCCTTCAATGGTCTTTTTTATTAAACGAGTTTGTTCTTTATAGGGGCTGACAATACCTATGCTGTGTGTATCGAAGTCTGGAACTTTATCAATGAGTTGGTAAATATGTTCTAGAAAGATATCAACTTCACCTTTATTGAACCTACTATACGTCTCAGGATCCACTGTTTCCTCAAAACCTGTACCAGCAGTATCGATGTACTCTATGACATTATCAATTTCATATAATTTGTGATCAATGATAGAGTTATGTGCTGTTAAATTGCCATCATAAAAATATTGATTTGAGAATTCCATAATCTTATGATTCATCCGATATTGGACGTCAAGTAAGTGTACATTCTTGCCATTGAGAATACATTTTTCTATGAGTGTCGTACCAAGCCCGCCTTTTTTTGCGGCAAAAGATTTTACGGTAGGAGATAGCTGAAATGGGTCACCAGCGAGAACAACTTTCTTACACTTTATAATTGGAATCCAGTTTGCTGGTTCTAGTGCTTGCGTCGCCTCATCTATAATTACGGTTTCGAATCGAAAATCTTTGAGCATCTTATTATTACTTCCAACAAGGGTAGCTGTAACGACATCAGCAGATAGGATAATCTGCTCAGTTAGTCTCTCTTCTAACTGATTTGCCCATTGAGATAATTCCTTAGATTGTTGACGCAGGAGTTTACGCTCATTACGCTCAGTTATTCCGAAACTTCGTTTGAATTTTCCAGCTCTTTTTCTGTAATCTGCAGCTTCTATTCGCACCTTTTTTATCCTAGCACTCTCTGGGTTTTCCGCTATTTTAGCCTCTATAGTATGTTGGATAATATTTTCATCTATTCTGGATATATTTCCGACTCTTAGAACATCCAGTCCAGTCTCTGCGATTTTTTCAGTCAATAAATCTACTGCGGCATTGCTTGGTGCACAGACTAATATTGGCTTCTCCTTCTTCGAAAGTGCTTTGATAGCTGCCACAAGAGTGGTAGTTTTTCCCGTACCTGGAGGGCCATGGACAACAGTCAAGTCATAGCTATCTAATATGGCGTTCACAGCTTCATTTTGAGAAGTATTTAAGTATTCATTATAATAGTATGCTTTTTCTTGCGCGAATGAGGGCTCTTGTTTTCCTAATATTATTTCCCTTAATTCAGCTAGACGATCTGTTTTTGCAAAAGTGACTAACTCAATTGCGTTTTCCATTTCGCGATAGCTGGACTCGTCAAATAGTAGTTCCACACCTATCAATCCAGAGTTGATAAACATTGTTAGATCCGTGCTATTTAAGATTATCTTCATCTTATGTTTATCTACATAATGAATGACCCCCCTTTGATCCTTATGTTGAACATTAGCATCATTACTAAATAGGTTGACAATTTTTCCCGATCTAAATTGATTTTTGTAGTGACGATATTTCTGAAAGTGAACAATTAAGAATGCCCGATTCCCATAAGTATATCCGCTTTTATCTACTTGGACTGGATACCAACAGTAACCTTTATTCTTCTTTTCGTCCAATGAAAGAGCCTGAATCTTAGCTTTGTACTGCGTAAAATCCTCCTTTTTCTCTATTTGAAGAAGCTCAGATAAGTTTTTGAGTTGATTGATGACCGTTTCGGACATTTTTTTGTTTATTTAAGAAACGAAAAAGCATGAGAGCAAAGAAAGAGAAATCTTCTTTCAAACAGCAATTTAACGCATTAAAGAATCTGAAACCATTTTTTTTGTTGGTTTGGCAGACGGATCGTGGGATGACCACCGCCAATGTAGTGCTCAGATTGATCCAGTCTTTTATACCGTTACTCATGTTATATGTAGGAAAGGAAATTGTAGATGAAGTGATTCATCTGCTAAATGTTGGTGCAGATAATAAAAGCAATATCTGGTTTTGGCTGAGCTTGGAATTAGGTCTTGCCATTTTTTCAGATGTTATGAATCGCGCCATCACTTTGATTGATTCTCTATTGGGAGACCTTTTTTCTAATAAAAGTTCAGAGCAACTTATACGCCATGCAGCCCAACTTGATTTATACCAGTTTGAAGATGCTGCCTTCTATGATAAGCTAGAACTAGCACGACGGCAAACAACTGGACGTACAGTGTTACTTTCTCAAGTACTTACACAGATGCAAGAGATAGTGACAGTGATAAGTCTTGGAGCTGGTCTTATTTATTTCAATTACTGGTTGATACTAATATTGATCCTTGCGGTTGTACCATCCTTTTTAGGGGAGACACACTTCAATCAACGTACTTATTCTTTGACTAGAAGTTGGACTCCTGAACGCAGAGAACTAGATTATTTGCGATATATAGGTGCAAGCGACGAAACTGCAAAGGAGATAAAAATCTTTGGCTTAGCCGATTTTATAGTAGAGCGTTTTCGTAAAATTGCCGATAAATATTACCACGCTAATAGGTCAATCGCGACTAGGCGAGCAGTATGGGGTACATGTCTTTCCGCTATCGGTACTGCCGCATACTATGGCGCATATGTATTTATAATCATACAGACGGTGAGTGGCCTGATCACGGTAGGTACGCTTACATTCTTAGCAGGTTCCTTCAACCGTATGCGCTCCATGCTCCAAAATATTATGAATCGATTTTCAAAAATTGCACAGGAGGCACTTTATTTAGAAGACTATTTTGAATTTTTAAATTTAGAACCGCAAATTGTCTCCATAAAAGACTATCAACCATTTCCCGCACAGATAAAGGAAGGTTTTGTATTTGAGAATGTTAGTTTTAAGTATCCCAATGCGGAAAAGTATGCTATTAAGGATCTTAGTTTTCATCTACGACCAGATGAAAAATTGGCATTGGTAGGTGAGAATGGAGCAGGCAAGACAACTTTGGTAAAGTTGCTTGCCAGATTGTATGAGCCTACAGGAGGAAGAATTTTACTGGATGGCAAACCACTGAATGAATATAGCCTATCTGACTTACGCAAAAATATAGGTATTATTTTTCAAGACTATATTCGATTCCAGATGAAAGCTTCTGAAAACATTGCGATAGGAAGTATCAACAAATTAACCGAGCTACCTTCGATAAAGTCTGCTGCTGAAAAGAGTCTGGCAGATACCGTTGTAGAGGACTTACCTGATGAGTATGAGCAAATGCTTGGGAAACGTTTTGATAAGGGCGTAGAGCTTTCTGGTGGTCAGTGGCAAAAGGTAGCCTTAGCTAGAGCATATATGCGAGATGCCCAATTATTCATTTTAGATGAACCAACATCGGCCTTGGATGCTCGAGCCGAACATGAAGTTTTCGAGCGTTTTGCTGAGTTGATAGAAGGAAAAGCTGCGGTCCTTATTTCTCATAGATTTTCTACTGTTCGTATGGCCGATCGGATTTTGTTCTTAGAAAACGGACAATTGCTTGAGCTCGGATCACATGAAGAGCTGGTCGCACTCAATGGGAAGTATGCCGAATTATTTAAACTACAAGCTGCAGGTTATCTGTAAATTTATAAATATAAGGGGCCTTCCCTAGATCATTCGCGAAGAAGCGAATGATCTAGGGTCGTTACGTTTCAGGGCTCGTTATTCACTCGGTCCCTGCCACCCGCTTATCAACGCGCTGTACTGACTCCCGCTGGTCGTCCCCCTTGCACATCACTAGTCCAAAAAAAGGAGCTCTTACTCAAAATGAGTTAACCCAAATTGGGTATCACTTAATGCCTTGGGCGCGCCTTTATTTCGTACTCTAATTTTGAATTTCGACTATTATCGTCACTTAATCTAAATATCTAAGAATATTGTTTGAAGCTTTCTAATCTAGATGGTACACGTATATAACTGTTGCGAATGCGTAAGCAATTAGCTCGGCAAGTGAAACGCGCTAGAGACAAGGGATGGAAGTGATATCCCGAATTTTTCTTTCGGGATAGTAACGTACAGCCCGACCACATACGGCTGGCGTCGATAGACCCAGCAGTATAGTGGATGGCCCCAAAAAGTACTGTTATTTATGCCATATTTACATCTAAAGGGGCACTAGAAGGCAGATGTACTCGGTCATAGATATAAGCATAAAATAAATATAAACAAGTACATTGAAAGCTATGTTATATGCTTAGCAAATCTGTATTTTTAATCCAAATTTTAAGACAAATGACGAAGAACAGCAACTTTGATTTATTCGAAAATAGACATATAGGACCAGATGCGCAGGCTACTAAAGAAATGTTGGCGGCGATAAAAATGAAGACCATCAAAGCAATGGTAAAGGCTACTATACCTACTAAGCTACTGCTGAAAGGGGAGATGAATATTCCAGAAGCCATTTCAGAATATGACTACATAAGAGAGTTGCGTGAAGTTGCTGCCAAGAATAAGGTCTTTAAATCTTATCTAGGTCAGGGATATTATAACACTATCACACCAAATGTGATATCAAGAAATGTATTTCAAAATCCAGGTTGGTATACGCAATACACGCCTTACCAAGCGGAGATTGCACAAGGAAGATTGGAGGCATTGTTAAATTTTCAAACGATGGTGAGTGACCTGACAGGATTGCCCATCACCAATGCGTCGCTATTGGATGAGGGAACTGCTGCAGGAGAAGCAATGATGATGTTCTACAATCAGAAAAATAAGCGAAATAGGGGTGCTGATATTCAAAATGAGTTTTTTGTAGATCAACATGTATATGAGCAAAATAAGGAGGTAGTATTGACTCGAGCAGAACCACTTGGGATAAAAGTAGTGGTTGGAGATTGGAAAGATTTTAAACCTAGTGAAAAAACGTTTGGTGTATTGTTGCAGTTTCCAAATGCGCAAGGTGTAGTCGAGGATTATAAGAAACTTGTTACTCAGTGTCAGAAGCATAATATATATATTACTGTAGCTGCGGATTTGTTGAGTCTATCACTGATCAAACCACCTGGTGAATGGGGCGCCGATGCGGTAGTTGGAAATACGCAAAGATTTGGTGTGCCCATGGGATATGGTGGTCCTCACGCTGCATATTTTTCTACTAAGGATGACTTCAAGAGAATGATTCCTGGAAGAATTATTGGAGTTTCTATAGATGCGGACGAGAATCCAACTTTGAGAATGGCTCTCCAGACGCGGGAGCAGCACATTCGCCGAGAAAAGGCGACATCAAACATCTGCACTGCGCAGGCTTTACTGGCGATCATGGCAAGCATGTATGGTGTATATCATGGTAAGAAAGGAATACAAAGAATAGCTACTAAAATTAATAACTTGACTCAGATGTTAGCTGAGGGTTTACAGGGTTTAGGGTACGAGGTAATAAGTACGGAATTCTTTGATACACTATGCATCGATACAGCGAAGAAGTTGTTGACAGAAATTAAGAAACGTGCTCTGAAGGCGGGTATAAATTTGTTTTATGGAAGCTCAGAAATAAGAATCAGTATAGGGGAAACGAGTAATGTTTCTGACATCATCGATCTACTAGATGTATTCAATATAAAAAATAAAAAATCTGTACTGAAGGATGATACATTGCTTAAAAAGAAGATTGGCGTAGAGCGAAAAATGATGCGCAAATCTGATTTTATGTCGCATCCAGTGTTTAGCTCTTATCAGACAGAAACAAAAATGATGCGCTATATCAAGCGTCTTGAGAATAAAGATTTATCGCTTGTACATAGTATGATAGCCTTGGGCTCTTGTACAATGAAGTTGAATGCAGCAACTCAATTGATGCCAGTAAGCTGGGAAGCTTTTGCAAATATTCATCCTTTTGTGCCAGCAAATCAGATGAAAGGATATGCGCAGATTTTCGATGAGCTAGAAAAATATTTGTGTGAAATTACTGGATTTACTGCTTGCTCACTCCAGCCAAACTCTGGTGCTCAAGGAGAATACACTGGGCTTATGACCATCCGTGCTTATCACGAAGCGAATGGAGACATGGACAGAAATATTGTTTTGATACCATCTTCTGCACATGGAACTAATCCTGCGAGTGCAGTCATGGCTGGTATGGAAGTGGTGGTGGTGGACTGTGATGAAAATGGGAATATAGATGTTACTGATTTGGTCGGAAAAGCAAAACAGTATGCGACACGATTAAGCGCATTGATGGTAACTTATCCGTCTACGCACGGCGTATTTGAAACGGAAATAAGAAAAATTTGTAAGACGATACATGACTATGGTGGTCGAGTCTATATGGATGGTGCGAACATGAATGCCCAAGTAGGACTGACAAATCCTGGCATGATCGGCGCTGATGTATGCCACCTGAATCTGCATAAGACATTCGCAATACCGCATGGTGGCGGGGGACCTGGTATGGGACCCATCTGTGTGAACGATAGTTTAGCACCATTCTTACCTGGTCATCTATATGCAAAGACAGGAGGCAAGAAGGGTATAAAGGCAGTCTCTTCTGCGCCTTGGGGCTCTGCAAGTATCTTGCTTATTTCATATGCTTATATCAGATTACTGGGTAATATAGGACTGAGAAAATCTACTGAAATAGCTATTCTCAACGCTAACTATATTAGGGTTCAGCTACAAGCGCACTACGATGTACTATATGTAGGTGAGCAAGGTATGACCGCTCATGAATTAATATTAGACCTCCGTCCTTTCAAATCATTTGTAAGCGCTGAAGATGTCGCCAAACGATTAATAGATTATGGATTTCATGCACCTACTTTATCATTCCCAGTAGCGGGAACTATTATGATAGAACCTACAGAAAGTGAAAGTAAGGATGAATTGGATAGATTTTGCGAGGCTATGATCAGCATTCGTGCAGAAATAGATGAGGTAGCAAGAGGAGAGTATGATGCTGAAAATAATGTTCTACATAATGCTCCGCATACCTTAGGCCGCGTAACAGTAGATAACTGGGAGTATCCTTACACACGTGAAAAGGCAGCTTACCCAATTGGTTACTTAAGAGAGGGTTATAAATTTTGGCCCACAAGTGCGAGGGTAAATAATGCTTATGGCGATAGAAATCTGATCTGTACATGTCCATCAATAGAATCTTATAGACAGGATGAAGAAGTAGAAGAGTTAGCTGTATAATATAGGAATAAATAGTGTAGAATGATAGTTGTAACGGGTGCTTTAGGATTTGTAGGATCTTGTTTGATAAGAATTTTAAATGAGGCGGGTCAGGATATTGTAGCCGTTGATGACTTTTATAAGGATAAGAAAGATCCTAATCTAGAGGATAAACAGATAAGGGAATGGGTTCATCGCGATATATTTTTACCTTGGTTCGAACAGCAGTATAAAAGGATAGACGCTGTTTATCATCTAGGTGCACGAACGGATACAACAGAACAGGATAGTGCTATTTTCGATAAACTGAATGTAAAGTATAGTAAGAAGATTTGGGAGATATGTACTTTACGGAAGATACCATTGATATACGCTTCCAGTGCAGCCACCTATGGTCTAGGTGAGCATGGCTATAAGGATAGCCACGCTATAGTTAATTCATTGAAACCATTGAATCCTTATGGCGACTCTAAAAATGAATTCGATAAGTGGGTTTTAAATCAAGATATATCCCCTCCATTTTGGGCAGGGGTAAAGTTCTTTAACGTATATGGACCGAATGAATATCATAAAGGTCGGATGGCCTCTGTGATATTCCATACCTTTAAGCAGGTAAAATCAACAGGTGCCATGAAGCTTTTTCGCTCGCATCGAAAGGATTTTGAAGATGGTGCTCAGCAGCGTGATTTTATCTATGTGAAGGATGTCGTCAAGATATGTAAATGGTTAATGGATGAACAGCCAGAAAATGGCCTGTACAACGTAGGTACAGGTAATGCGCGTACGTTTTATGACTTAGCAGCCAGTACATTTAATGCTATGGACAAACAGGTTGATATTTCCTTTATCGATACGCCTGCGGATATTCGTGATAAGTACCAGTATTTTACAGAAGCAGATATGTCTAAGCTAATAGCAGCTGGCTATAAGGATAATTTTTATACTCTTGAGGAGGGGATTGATGATTATGTAAAAAATTACCTAAAAGGTTATAGAATCTGGTAGCACTACTCCATTTTATTCATGTCCATATAGTATATCAGATACCATTTTCCTCCTAGTTTAGAAAAGCGTCTTTCCATACCATAGCCCATTTGTTTTTCAATAATAAACTCGGATATGAGTTGTTTATTGATCACTCTGAATTCTTTCATGTAATCGTCTTCATTGCCCATAAATGGTTTGTGGGCAATCCAATCTTCTGCCTTCCATACGAAGTTGCTAATGGAATCTTGAGGTAGCTCTAATGCCATAGCAGGTAAACCGCTTAGCGGGAATTGGATATGATTGATCTGGTAGATAGAGTCCTGGTGAAACTTCATGTAAAAGTCCATAAAATCTAAGGGTACTGAACTTTCATCATCAAAGACTGTGTTGGTATGTTCTTGTTTGGTCTGTCTTTGTTGGCATGAGAAAAGCAAAAATATTACGTAAATAGAAAGCATGATGGTTCTATGCATTGTCATTAAGTTGGAGGCTGTAAACTAATATATAATCATCATAACGCTGGAAGTGTAGTTGGTACTGTGCAGAGAAGTCGTCTTTAATCACACTACCCGAAAATGACCCATTATCTCCATGTAGAGTAAAGGGGTCTATTAAAATATCACTTTTAAAGTCGAGTTTACGTTTTCCATATGATTTATAAAGACATTCCTTGGCGCCCCAGTATAAATGCATATGATTTATTGGGTTGTCCGCTAAGGAATCAAGTTCTCTTTTATTCATGAACTTGGGAGCGATTCGCTCAATTTTAGGGACAATTAATTGGATGTCAATACCGCAGACTATAGGGCTAGCAATAACGGCTGCCATATTTCTGCTGTGGCTCATAGAAATATGGTGGTCGCTATCTTGCAAATAGGGTTTCCCATATTCATCTTTATTTAATTTTCCGCGTTTCTCTCTGCCTGATAGTTGATGTAACAGGTATCTACTAGCAAGCCACTCAATTTGTAGATTTCCTTTGATGCGATTACACTTTTCTAGCTCGGCGTCCGTCAAAGTCATAGCATTATTAAAGAATTCTTTTGGTTCGCTAATTTGCCAGATTCCTAATTCTCCAGCAGGCTTGATATTTTCTTGAATTAATAGAGGCATATTTCGTAGAGTGAAAGATACAAAATAACCCTGATTTACGGACAAGGTCTTCAAACTAAGCTATAGGGATATAAAATCAGTTGAAAAGAATAAGTAAATTTGCAGGAAATTTAATTAGAAGCATATTGTCATTGAAAATATCTATTCAACATATAAGAACCCTCACTGGCCATATTGGTGCAGTGTATCAGTTACAGGCTGTGAACAATGGCGCTTTTATTTCAGCAGGCGGTGATGGATGGATTGTACGTTGGACTATCGATGGGGAATCCGTAGAAACAGGAAAGTTATTAGCTAAAACAGGGACACAAATCTTTAGCTTGTTGTACGATGAGGGAGAAAGCTTGCTAGTAGCTGGTGATATGCATGGAGAGGTGCATTTTATCAACATGGATAGTCCTGAGAAGACAAGAAGAATCCAGCATCATAAAAAAGGCGTATTTGGTATCAAAATGTATGATAAATCTATATTCACTCTAGGCGGAGATGGTATTTTGAGTAAGTGGGATCGAACTGACTTATCGAAGGTAGAAAGTATGAAACTTTCTAATAAGAGCCTACGGTCTATGACAGCAAGTGATACTGCTTTTTATATTGGCGCTAGTGATAAGTCAATTATAATGATAGATAGAGTCACGGAAAAGGTGATCAGTGTAGAAAAGTTTGCGCACGAGAACTCTATATTTTCTCTTGCTTTTGACTCTAAGGGCCAATATTTGTTGAGTGGCGGAAGAGATGCGATGCTCAATATCTGGTCAGAAGGAACCGCCTTAAAGATCTATAAGGGGATCCCAGCGCATTTATTTACAATAAATGCTATACAATTTAATCCATCTGGAAAGTTATTTGCCACAGCCAGCAGAGATAAAACTATAAAAATATGGGATGCTGAATCCTATAAGCTTCTTAAAGTAATAGAGTCTATTCGTGATAATGGGCATGTAAATTCAGTTAATCATTTATTGTGGCTTTCTGAATCTATCCTTCTATCTTGCAGCGATGATAGAACGATTAAAATGTGGGAAATAAAGTATAAAGTATGATTTTTTCAGATATAACTATAAAGAAGGCAATAGAGAACAAGGATATAATCATAGAGCCTTATCGGCCAGATTGCCTAGGTACGAACTCCTACGATGTACATTTAGGAGAGAATTTAGCGGTCTACAATGATCGAGTTTTGGACGCTAAGCGTCATAATAATGTATCACATTTTATCATACCTGAGGATGGTTACGTGATCCAGCCAGGCACTTTATATCTTGGAGTGACAGAGGAGTATACAGAAACACATAATGCAGTCCCATTTTTGGAAGGAAAATCTAGTGTTGGTAGATTGGGGATAGATATACATGCTACTGCGGGTAAAGGAGACGTAGGTTTTTGTAATAACTGGACGTTAGAAATATCTTGCGTACAGCCCGTAAGGATATATGCAAGAATGCCTATCGGTCAATTAATATATTTCGCCGTAGAGGGAGATATTCTGAATTATTACAATAAGAAGGAGGGTGCCAAATATAATGAAAGATCTATCAAGCCCGTGGAAAGTATGATGTGGAAAAATACCTTTTAGATTCCACATTTAGTTATTGATATGCATGGACTATGTCATTACATTTGCAGTGCGGTAGAGTTCATATATAGCCTCCTTTTTAAACTGTAATTAGTACACATATATATTAATTGTATGCTTATATTTGTGATTTATAGACTCATTAAAAACATATATTGATATGTTAAGAAAAATAATATGGTTTTCTATAATCCTTTTTGTAGGATTTATCTGGTTTTCTGAAGTTATGCAATCATGTGGAAATAGTACTACATCCAAACAAATGTCTGACTTAGGAGCTGATATGGATGATGACGACGAAACTATCTTTAAGGCAGCTGACGAAGATTATGGTGACGATGAATATATTATTGCTGATGAAAGTGATAAAGAGGATCGATTAGCTGATGAAATAGGGGAGGAGAATGTTAAAGAGGCGCCCATGGATAATTTGGATGAGGAAGTTGAGGATGAAGAAGTTTTTGTAGAAAAATCTCCAGAGAAGAATATTACAAGAAAAGCGATTGAACAAACTACTTACAGTTCATCCGATAACGCTTCTTACTTTGTTATTGCAGGTTCTTTCTCTAGTGAGCGAAATGCAGATAGAATGGTAGAAAAGCTAAATAATATGGGTTATAAAGGTGCGGAGAAGATTGTTTTTGATTTTTCACAATACTATTCAGTTGTATCTGGAAAGTACGATACTGAATCAAGCGCAAGGGCAAAATCCTTAGAATTAAAAGATAAGAACATTAATGCTTACGTACACAAAATGCGGTCAAAGTTATTTGGGGACTAATTAGTTAGTAAGATTACTAAAAAGCGCTTATGGGCACCTCTAAAAACCTCCAAATTATTTATTATATTTAAGAATGCGAATATACAATCCAATTACAAGTTTATTTGA
>ENA-ORXM01000542-ORXM01000542.1-marine-metagenome-genome-assembly--contig:-NODE-542-length-64835-cov-9.684580_pt1 | contig 64835 bp, 60 predicted proteins | sample MGYA00237867_ERZ511480 | MGnify/ENA primary metagenome ERZ511480 (study PRJEB26309, sample SAMN06266103) | marine metagenome | isolation source: Algal blade | place: United Kingdom:Sidmouth, United...
GGCGGAATTGGCAGACGCGCCAGGTTTAGGTCCTGGTGTCCGTAAGGATGTGTGGGTTCAAGTCCCACCCGGCGCACCAAAAGAGACATCTCCCAACCCGCCCCGGCGAAAGCTAGTGGCCACGCGCGCAAATGATGTAGCTGTCACGTCGCCCGAGTTCGTTGGAACCGCGACGATCGCGCGGCCGTCGGACAGCACCAAGACTTCCGCGCGTGACCACTAGTGTCCTGAGTCTTTGAAGCGGTTGAGAAGTCTTCCGAGTGATTGGAGGATTTCGTTTGCGGTTTTGTGCCAGATGTAGGGGCGCGGGTTTTCGTTCCAGGTGTCGGCCCAGATGATGATGTCGTTGATGAGTTGGTTGATGTTGTTGTGGGTTGAGCGTTGCAGTTTTTTGGTGGTGAGTTCGGAGAACCAGCGTTCGACGAGGTTGAGCCATGACGAAGAGGTTGGGGTGAAGTGAAACTCCCATCGTGGATGTTTTTGGAGCCACTTTTTGATCGCTTCGGTTTTGTGGGTAGAGGCGTTATCCAAGATGACGTGGATGTCGACATCGTCGGGTAGTTCGTCGGCGAGTTGGTTGAGGAACTTTTTGAACTCTTTAGCGCGGTGGCGTTTCTCTGTCTGAACAATCACTTCGCCGGTGCCAACGTTGAGCGCGGCGAACAGGTCAATGGTGCCGTTGCGCGTGTAGTCATGGGTGCGGGTTGTGGGTGAGCCTGGCAGCATTGGAAACGCAAGTTGGGTGCGGTTTAAGGCTTGTATGCCGGGTTTCTCATCGACACAAATCACGATGGCGCGCTCGGGCGGGTTTAGATACAGCCCGACAATGTCGTGGACTTTGTCGACAAAGTGCGGGTCGGTTGACAGTTTGAAACTGTCAACCCGATGCGGTTTGAGGCCAAAGGTCCGCCACATCCGCGAGATTGTTGACTGTGACAGCCCAGCAGTTGCGGCCATCGTGCGGGTTGACCAGTGACTGGCTGCATCAGGCGGATTCTGGTCAAGGGTGGCCACAATGGTTTCTTCGACCTTGTTATCGGTCACGGTTCGGGGCCGCCCGGGCCGGTATTCATCAGATAGCCCGATCAGGCCAGAGTCGATGAAACGTTTCCGCCATTTCGCCACGGTCGCGTCGTGACAGCCAACCAATTCAGCGACCTCAATATTGGAACCGCCTTCAGCAGCAGCAAGTATTATCCGGGCACGTAGCGCGAGCCCGGCCGAGACTGTTGAGCGCCGAGTCCAGCGCTCAAGCACCTCCCGGGACTCATCATCGAGGGCCAATGGCTGCAATGGCCGACCAAGCCGCTTCCCGCTCCCAGCGACTGGTCGACGGTGACCCAAACCATCAACACCTTCATCAGCCCAGCGGCGTCGCCACGCCGACACCAAGTTCGTGCTCACCTCCAACAACTCCGCGATCTCAACATTGGAACCGCCTGCAGCAGATGCAAGCACAATCCGTGCGCGCACTCTGACCCGATCCGTGGATCCCGGATCTGCCACCAGATCCTCAAGCTGCACGCGCTCAGCCTCGCTCACCGTCACCATCACTGGTTTTCGTCCCGCAGATGCCATAACAATCACCTCCATGATCGCTCACAGAAACAAACCCGACACCCAAACCCAAAATTCCCTAAACCCAACAATATATTTACAAGCGAATTAAGGACTCAGGACACTAGTCGCTTATAGCCAGGTGGGTCGCTGCTTGCACAATGGCGTTGCGGTAGCCAGCCGGGAACACCTTCTCCGCCAGCTCGCCGATTTCGTCGACAGTGAACAGCCCCACCGCGTTGTGCTCGTCGCTGTAGCTCAGGCATGTTGCCTCGCTATGCGGCACAGCGGCTGCAAAGCAGACGATCGTCACTCGCCGGCCGGCGATGACCTCGAACAGATAAGCCGCGATCAGCTCGCCGACGTCGACTTCGACCCCGAGTTCCTCACGACACTCGCGCCGCACAACATCCTGGAGCGCAGCATCCTCGGCATCCACCCGCCCACCAGGGAGCTCCCACTCGTCTCGATTGTTACGCAACAGAACCCAGCGATCCCCACAGCGAAGGGCCGCCTTTACCGATACCGGCGGGTCCTGCGGCAGGGTCACCCGCGAACGTTGACTTCGACGCGAACGCCGTTCGGATCGTCGACGAAGATCTGCGACAGCGCAATCTCTGGGCGCTCGCTCGTTCGGTACTTCAACCCGCGCTCATCGAGCAATGCACACATGGACACAAAGTCGGTGCCCTCGAACGCAATGTGGTTGAACGCACTTCGTTGCCCGAAGCGATCGTCGTCGTCGATGAAGTTCAAGTGCACCACGGCGGTGTCGCCCAGAAACAGCCATGCCCCGGGAAATCCGAAATCGGGGCGTTCCTGCGGCCGATTCTCGAAACCGAAGAGGTCCTCGTAAAACGCAACCGTTTCTTCAGGCTTCGCAGTGTCGATGTTGATGTGATCAAGTCCGGTGATTCCCACGCCACGATCGTAGGTCACTACGCTCATGTCACGCACTAGTGTCGGCTGCGGCACCGAAGGGGAACATTCCATGAAGCTCGGCCTGTCCGTTGACGAAGTACTGCACACGACCCGCGCCGTCCGCAAGCGCATCGACTTCGACAAGCCCGTCGAACGAGAAGTGTTGCTCGAGTGCATGGACGCAGCAGTGCAATCACCGACAGGCTCGAACAGCCAAGCATGGCAATGGCTCATCGTTACCGATCCCGAAAAGCGTGCTGCGCTGGCCGACTTGTACAAGCAGGGCTGGGCCATATACGCCAACATGGAAGGCAACGCCGCAACTGCATACAAAGGTGATGACCCTGGTCGCGAGGCCCAACAGGCACGAGTGACCAGTTCGGCCGAATACCTGGCCGAGAACTTCGAGAAGGTGCCAGCCATGCTGATTCCATGCATCCCCAAGCTGCCCGAAGGGTCTCCTACGTTTGCCCACGCCTCGGTCTTCGGTTCGATCCTGCCTGGCGTCTGGAGCTTCATGCTCGCCGCTCGCGAGCGTGGGTTGGGCACGGCCTGGACCACGATCCACATGATGTTCGAAGATCAGGCTGCCGAGATTCTCGGCATCCCCGATGACATGCAGCAATGTGCACTGGTGACCATCGGCTACAGCAAGGGCACCGACTTCAAGCCAGCAAAGCGCCCACCCCTTGACACCGTCGTCCACTGGGATACCTGGTAGCGAACCATCTGGGTCAGACCCAGATGGTGCGCATCGCGGCCTGTTTGCTCGCAGGTTGCCTCGTGCTCACCGCATGTGGCTCCTCGGCTGCAACCACAGCGATAGAAGATACAGCGGATGTGCCAGAGCCTGTTGGCGCTGTCGAAGCCAATGATCCGGTCGAGGCTGAGTTGCTTCAAGCGGTCGTCGAGAGTCAGAACGCAACCGATCAGGTCTGGGCGGTCTACGGCGCACCCGGTGCCGTCGAAACCTATGTGTCCAACACCGAGACGCCGGGCTTTTCCGAGGGAGCATCAGAGCATGCCTGGTCATCGCTGGCCCGATGGGACTGGGATCGACACCAAAGCAGGTCTCGATGAGCTTCCAGATGACATCGGCGCATTCGTCTGGACCGACCGGGTCGAAGCAATCTCCTGAGTGTGCGTCAGGCTGCTCGACGACGACGGCCCTCCAGTCGGCGCCGACGTTCGCCGCGCATTTTTCACAAATCGGGATACAGATGGGCACCTGGACCGTCTGTAGTACGTGAAAGTCGTCATGCGAGGACAAAACAGTTCGCTCGAGAAACGAGCAAGGGGTGGTGACGCTGCCGCCTTCGGCGCGCTGATTCGAGAGTACGACCATGATCTTCGTGGCATGGTGTGGTCGATTCTGCGGACAACACATGGCACCGACGACGTCATGCAGACGGCCTACGAAAAGGCGTTCCGCAGCATTCGGGGCTTCGACGGCCGATCGTCGCTCAAGACCTGGGTCAACTCGATCTGCTATCGAGCAGCCATCGACCACATCCGACACGAACAGATTCGCCGCCACGACGACGTGGACACCCATCACGCAGTGGGACACGCCGGGCTCGCCGGTCGACGAAGCGAGATCGAAGCTGTCGAGGATCAGATCGAAGTCGATGCCTTCATGGCTTTGCTCGAACCCGAGGAGCGGGCGCTGCTCATGATGACCGTTGGCTTGGGTTACAGCTTTGATGAAACCGCCGAGATCGTCGGCATGAAACGAGGAACGGTGGCCAGCAAGGTGAGCAGAGCCCGATCCCGTCTCGGCAAGGAGGTCGAACGATGACCGACAAAGAACTACAGCGGCAGCTCCAGTCGAGCATCCCAGACCAGTCACCGAGCTACTGGGCAACCATCGATGCCCGGCTTGTCGAAATCGAGCAGACCGACGCTTTCGACCATCGAGACGCCACCAACCAAGTCATGGCTGACGCCACGGTGACCACTATCGAACCTGCACGCTCCCACTCCAGCGTGACCAACGCATCTCGGTGGTTGATGACCGCCGCGGCCGTCGTCATCATCGGTGGCCTGGGCGCCTTCCTGTTGGCCAATCGAGCCAGCTCCGATCCGGTCGGCCAGCTCGACCTCAGCGTTCAACCCGACGTCGACGACTCGCCGGTGACGCAGACCGAAGAAACAGACAACCCGCCAGCCGCGCTTGACGAGGAAACAGACACTCCACCAGCCGTGCCGGATGAGGAAACAAACACTCCACCAGCCGCGCTTGACGAGGAAACAAACACTCCACCAGCCGCGCTTGACGACGAAACAAACACTCCACCAGCCGCGCTTGACGAGGAAACAGACACTGCACCAGCCGTGCCGGATGAGGCTCGAGTGGATGACCCGTTGGTGTGCTTCAGCAGTAGCGACCCAACACCGCGATTGGCGCAACCATCGGAGCCCGCAGAGGAGAGTCCGTGGACCCGGGTTGCAATCCTTGCGACTGACCCGGCAACAGACATGACCGAGCTTGCAACCTGGGAGGACATTCCGTTGGGTGCTGACGAGTCGCCGGTGATACTGGTCACGATGATCACGGGCAATCCCCAAGGCGCCTTCGACCTACAATTCGACCCCACCACCATGGACGGCTCGCCCTTCCCATCGCAGACCTTTGAAGCGATTCTGACGTCAGAGGCCATGACCATCGGCAACGTGACCCTCAGCCAGGTTCCCTGCTCGCAAATTCAGAACAGCATCGGCCTGATGTTCGCTATTGATCCGAGCTTCGTAGCCACACCAGAAGTAGCGCCCTCCAGCCAGGATGACGACACGCTGGTGCCGCCGACCGAAGCTACTCCAACGCCAACGGTGGCAGATTTCGTACCAGTACCAAATGCCTTCGGACCCCCGGAACAGTTCGACAGCCCGCCCGAAGGTGAACCCTGGTGTGTCGTCGACATTGTCGCCCCGGATACCTTGAACGTTCGTTCGGGGCCCGGTGTCGAGTTCGAGATACGAGGCGCGCTTCGCCCCGACGCATGCATTCTTCGATCTGCTGGATCAGCAGTCGCAGGTTGGACACCGGTCTATGTCGTGGCGGCTGCAGATGAACTCGTCGTCATCGAGGGTTGGGTCTCGAGCAATTTCGTGTTGCCGGCGACAGCCGTCTCGACGGCAGAGGCTGCGGTCGCGACCTATGACGAGCAGTCAGTTCTGAGCGTCAACCAAACGGAGCGCAGCGATCCTCTGCTCGACGACCCGTGTCTGCAGATTGGTGAAGGTGTTTTCTCCTGCCAGACGACCGGCTGGCACTGGGAAGTGGCGTCAAGCCCATGCGGCGCTGGCGTTTCGGATTGGAAGCTCGGCACGGCTGGAGCGGTCGAGGTCCGCCAAGGACCGGACGGTTCCTGGACGGCCGAAGGTGGCCCTCGCCTGGTCCTGGACTGTTGAACGAACCCTCGAACAAAGCGAACAGACAGAGGCCATCGAGCGCCTTGGTCTCTCCGTGGTGTTGACCAGACCAGTTGCTTGCACCGCATGCACGATTCCGAACCTGGTTCGGCCATCAGTCCACTGTCACGTGAACCTCTTCACCAGCCGGTCACACCCGTGGGGTCAGGCACAGATGATGACCGCAGAAGTGTGTGAATCGCACGACACTGCTCACCCGCGTCATCGGCTACCAAGCGCCGAGGATGTGGGCGGCACCGGTACCGCGGTCGACGTTCAGATTGATGCCGTTGACGTAGCTCGCAGTGCGTTGATCGGCCAGGAAGAGCATGGCACCGACCATCTCTGCTGGCTCGGCCGGGCGACCTGCCAGGTTCACGGCCCGGTCGATCACGTCGTCGCCCACGCCGCGGCGAAAGTCGTCGGACAGCTGTGTGTTGGTGACACCGGGACACAGGCTGTTCATGCGTATGTCGAGTTCGGGTCGGACCTGCAGCGCCCGCCACATGGTGTAGTACTGCACCGCCTGCTTCGAGAAGCTGTAGCCGTCGCCCACCACATCCTGGTTGTTGCCGAGCCATTCCATGCCGGCCTCGAACGACGAAGTCGCCGTGAGTGTCCGGTGGTGTTCCACGTTCTCAGCCCAGGCTCGACCGGCGGTCGACGCTACATGGGTCACCGACCCGCCCGCCGATATTCTCGGCAACAAGGCTTCGGTCAGGTGGCGAAGGCCGAACCAATTGATCGCCATCACCTGACTCGGAGTGAAGCGACCTCCGTTGGGGACGCCAGCACAGTTCATCAACCAGTCGACTTCTGCTGGCATGAGCTCGAGAGCCAGGTCGATCGAAGCCTGATCGCCGAGATCACATGCCACCGCCTGAGCGACCGGTGCACTCACCGGCGCCACATCCAGCGTGTGTACGGTCGCGCCCGCTGCGAGCAGGCCTTGGACCACTGCGGCGCCGATTCCCGAGGCGGCTCCCGTGACCACCACCGTGTGATCCGACAGGTCCATCCACGTTGCATCTTGCATGCCCGTCACGTTAGGTGAGCAAGGACCGGGTGCGGCGAACCCGCGGCCGTTGCCTGCCATCGCATAGCGTCTCGGTATGGACCCTTCGGCCTTGTCCGCACGCGATGCGCTTCGACAGATGGATGACGGCGACCTCACTGCCGTTGCCCTCATGACCGCCTGCTTGCAACAGATCGACCACCTCGACCCGGTCGTGAATGCCATGGTGATCCGCAACGACGAACTCGCACTCGATCGAGCAGCGGCGGCTGACCGAGCCCGCCAGAGCGGCGAGGTGCTTGGGCCCTTGCATGGCCTGCCGGTGGCCATCAAGGATCTGCAGCCAACCGCCGACATGCCAACCACCTACGGCAGTCCCGACTTCGCCGACCATCATCCGGCAGACGACGCAGGGATCGTCACTCGCATCAAGGCGGCCGGCGGCATCCCCATCGGGAAGACCAACATCCCCGAACGCAGTATTGGCGCGAATACGATCAATCCGCTCTTCGGGGCTACGGGGAACCCGTTCGCTCCCACGCTCACGTGTGGCGGGTCGTCCGGCGGGTCCGGGGTGGCGCTGGCCACCAACATGGCACCGCTCGCAACGGGGTCCGATCACGGTGGAAGCGTGCGCATCCCGGCCTGCTACTCGGGCGTGGTTGGTCACCGAGCCACACCAGGAGTCGTACCCCACGAACTCCGGTCACTCACGCAGACGTTCTACAGCGTGCAGGGACCCATGGCCCGCACGGTCGACGACGCCGCGCTCCTGCTGTCGGTGATCGCCGACCGAGCAACGGGGCCACTCCCCCATGACCCGATGATGTTCCCGCTCGATGCGTCGCAGTTCGCCTCGCTCCACGACATCGACCCAGGTTCGCTGCGTATTGCTTTCACCGAAGACCTCGGCGGCGTCCTCGTCTCTGACCACATCCGTCAGACGTTTCGCAATCGCATCGAGAAGCTCGGCGACATCGTGGCCGTCTGTGATCAACATCCGATCGACCTGAGGCGTGCTCCCGACGTCGACTGGAAAGTCCGGGCCGACATCTTTGTCAGCCAGTACCACCAAGAAGCACAGACCTGGACGGCCGACTTCAACCCGAATATTCAGGCGTCGTACAACGCAGCACTTCAGATGCCCATGTACGACATTGCCGTCGCTCGCCAGATCCAGATGGAGCTCAACCAGCAGTTCCAGCAGATCTTCGCCGACTACGACGTCGTAGTGGCACCCGGCGTGAGCGTGCCACCATTCCCATGGACGGACCGTAATCCGACGCACATCGATGGTCAGCCGGTCGAGAACTACATGGCCTGGCTCGCGCTCACGGCTTCACTAACCGTGGTTGGCCATCCGGTCACTGCGCTGCCATGTGGGCTCGACCAGCAGGGCACGCCGTTCGGCCTCCAGATCGTTGGACCGATGTACCACGATCACCGCCTACTCAGCGCTGCCGCCGCATTGGAAGCAGCCTTTGCCGCTGACGCCGAAACAGCTCGCCCCATACCCGACTTCGACTGGCTCGCTCGACAGACACCGCATTGCCAAGAAGCAAAGATGTAACCAGCCGGTCTGAGCTGTAGCTGCTGCAACAGCCACCAGTAACCTTGCGCTCGTAATGGAACTTCTTGATCCGTCCAACGTCCCCGATCGTGTCTTGGTGGTCGTGGCCCATCCCGACGACATCGATTTCGGCATAGCCGGCACCGCTGCGGTCTTGACGGCTGCCGGTAGCGACGTGAGCTACGCCTTGTGCACCAGCGGCGAAGCCGGCATCCCCGACGACATGGACCGCGATGAACTGAGGGCCATGCGTGAGCACGAGCAGCGCGCCGCTGCCGCCCAGGTCGGCGTGAACGACGTTCGCTTTCTGGGCGAGCCCGACGGGCATCTCGAGGCCAACCTGCACCTGCGCAAGGTGATCAGCCGAGTCATCCGCCAGGTCAAACCCGATGTCGTGATCACCCAGAATCCCGAACGGCGCTACGAGCGGATCTTCGCCTCCCATCCCGATCATCTTGCCTGCGGCGAAGCCACCATTTCTGCGATCTATCCCGATGCCCGCAACCCGCACGCTCATGTCGAACTACTGGCCGAGGGGCACGAGCCTCATGCGGTGCCCTGGTTGTGGATCACCCAAGGCCGAGATCCCAACCTGGCGGTCGACATCAGCAGCGTGATGGACAAGAAGGTCCAGGCGTTGTCGAGTCACAGCAGCCAGGTCGCATGGATCGAGGACGTCGACAAACTGCTGCGAGATTGGGCGGCGGCGAACGCCGACAAGCACGGCCTGTCCGACCAGGCCCCCTTGATCGAGGTCTTCACCAAAGTCCAGACCCACTGAAACCTGCTCCTGTACCGAAGGCGGCAGCTGACTGAGTAGCCTCGCCGGGTGAGTCTTGGTGGTATTGCAGCAATCGTCGCAGCCATAGTTGCTATCGCAGCGGTTGCCTATGTCTGGTCTCAGATGATGTCGAATCCCGGCACCATGAGCGACGGCAGCGTGGGCTCGGTAATGGACAAGGGTGAAGAGGTCCGGCGTATCGACCTGGGCACGCACACCTATGTTGCTCAACAGGCCGAAGAACAACTCACGTCCGAGGGTTACACGACTCGCGTCGTATCGCTCGAACAGGGCGCGTTCGGCATTGGTCTGGGCGACCATCATTATCTGGTCTACAACGCCGAAGACGAAGACCGGGTTCGCGCCGTGGTCGACGAACTGCTCGAAGAGTCCGGGATCTCATTGGATGACCTCGGAGATTCATGATCGTCTTCGTCGACTACGAGCACGCCGACCGCTACCAAGACGGCGGCGGCAAGAACATCCAGGCGGCCCGCACCTGGATCAACTACCGGCTCGAAGACCTGGCGGGCATGCCGTGCATGTTGGTGCGCTGGGATCGAATCACGCCCGAGCTACTGACCAAGCTCGACGCCAAGGCGATCTTCATCAGCGGCAACGGATCGGCCCCCTCGCTGTACCAGCCCGATGCACTGGCGCCGCTCCACGACATCATCCGCACATCAGGTCTGCCGATCTTCGGATTTTGTGGAGGGTTGCAATGCTTGTCGGCTGCGCTCGGTGCCGAGCTCGAGCTACTCGATGTCGATCCCGACGCCAAAGAAACCGACATGTTGAAGAAGTGGCCGAACGGCTACTTCGGTGAGGTCGGCTACCACCCCATCGAGATCCTGGGCGACCACGCATTGCTCCACGGCCTGGGCGACTCGCCGGTATTCCGTCATGCGCACGGCTTTCACGTGCCCAACCCACCCGCCGGCTTTCAGGTGCTGGCGCGCACCGAAGTAACGCCGGTACAGATTGCCGTCAACGACGACACGCGCATCGTCGGCACCCAATTCCATCCCGAGTACTGGACCGACGAGCACCCTGCCGGCAAGACACTGATCGCCAACTTCATGAGCTGGGCCGGCCTGACCCCGGGCTAAAACCGTATCTCGGCGGCTTCGACCACTGCGGTCGAATGTCGGGGGTGTTCCTGAGAAGCCCAGATCGAGTTCGTGTGCGCGATCAGAGCAGCACCAGACGGCATGTCGCCAGGGCTCTCGGCGTCGGTCGTATGTCCATCGGCGACCAGCACCGTGCCGTAGCCCCGATCGAGTGCGCTGTGCAATGTCCACCGAACACAGAAGTCGGTCTGGGCTCCCACCACCACAAGAGTGCCGACATCTTTTGCGGCCAGTTCGTCTTCGAGCGAGGTCAGCTCGAACGAGTCGCGGAAGTTCTTGTAGACCCGAGCATCGCCTGCGAGCGGCACGAGCTCGTCGACCATCTGCCAGCCGTCGGTGTCGCGCGCAAGACCTTCGTCGTCATGCTGCACCCAGATCACCGGTGCTCCAGCGGCTCGGGCCTTGTCGATGACCCGGTTCATCCGGCTGATCACGCCATCGCGGTCGTGGGCGGCGGCAACGACATCGCGCTGCACATCGATAACCAGCAGTGCCGTGTTCGGTCGATCGATCTCAGGAGCCATGTGCCGACACTACACCGATGTGTTCGCTCATCAGGACGGCACCAGATCGAAACCCTCGTCGAGCCAGCCGGTCACACCACCGATCATCTTCTTGACCGGGCGGCCGAGATGCGCCAGCCGAAGTGCAGCCTTGTCGGCGCCATTGCAATGGGGTCCGGCGCAGTACACCACGAACAAGGTGTCGGCCGGATAACTGGCCAGAGACTCAATACTGATCTCGGCGTGGGGCATGCTGACAGCGGCGTCGGCATGCCCGGTGTCGAACTGCGCCCGACCGCGCACGTCGAGCAACACGAAGCCTGGACTCTCGCTGGCCAGCGAGGCGTGGGTATCCCAGCAGTCGGTCTCGAGCGCTAACAGCCCGGCGAAGTGAGCCACCGCTACGGAGGGTGATGCGGCAGGGATTTCGGTTACAGCAGTGGTCGTCATGGCCCCAGATTGCCACGAGGTCACTGCTCGAGCGAGTGGCAGCAATGCCAATATTCACTAACATCCTGCCATGTCCCGTGTCCCCGAGCTCGTGAACCGATCCGTGGTAGCGGTGGCGTACGACGGCCTGTGTACGTTCGAGTTCGGGGTGACAACCGAGCTGTTCGGCCTGGATCGCCCCGAACTCGACGTCGACTGGTACGACTTCTCGGTCATCGCCGCCGAAACGGGTCCGCTTCGTGCCACCGGGGGTCTGACGATGCAGGCACCTCATGACATGAGCGCGGTCGCGAGGGCGGGCACGATCGTGCTTCCCGGATGGCGAGACATCGAGGAAGAACCCCCAGCTGCGCTCATCGACGCGCTGGTGCGGGCCCACCGCAACGGCGCTCGCATCATGTCGATCTGCTCTGGGGTGTTCATCTTGGCAGCAACTGGCTTGCTCGACAGCCAGGCTGCCACCACCCACTGGCGCTACACCGATGCGCTGCAAGCCCGCTATCCCCTGATCGACGTGCGACCCGACGTGCTCTATGTCGACAATGGCAAAGTGCTCACGTCGGCGGGCAGCGCTGCGGGCCTGGACCTCGGACTGCACTTGATCAGGCGCGACTACGGGGCTGACGTGGCAAACAGTGTGGCCCGACGTCTGGTAATCGCTCCCCAACGCGATGGCGGCCAGGCCCAGTTCATCAACGTTCCCGCAGCGCCCGACGAATCAATGGCACTGGCACCAACGATGGCGTGGGCGCTCGAACGGCTCGACGATGCACTGTCGGTAGAGCAACTCGCCCGACACGCTGCCATGTCACCACGCACGTTCGCTCGCCGCTTCCGGGCCGAAGCCGGCGTGTCGCCGCATCAGTGGGTCACCAAGCAACGGGTGCTGCGGGCGCAACAACTCCTGGAGACCACCAACCACTCGATCGACACTGTCGCCCATACCTGCGGCTTCGGTTCAGCTGCCACGCTGCGCCATCACTTTCAGCAGAATGTGCAAACCACGCCGTCGCGCTACCGCGCCCGCTTCAGCGCCGGTTCCGCTCGATAGGGCTCGCAATTCCACATCGAGCCACAGGATCAATGTTCCAGATAGACGACGTCGAATCGCTCGAAGACCGTGATGAGGTCCGGGTCGAAGTCAAGGCCAAGGCGCTCGCAGGCCCTTCGGAATGCGCCGGTATGGGCGTCGTGCCAATAGGGATCCGCAAGTGATCCAGCGGTCGCTCGCTTCGGGCCGTCGATGACCAGCGTGATGAGTTCGTCGGCCAGCTCGACCGAATCGCCGAAGGCCCAGGCCTCGGGTGGGGGCATGTCTGGTGCTCGGCCGGTTGCGTTGAGAAATCGTTGCCAGAACTCGGCCACTGCCAATGGGTCCGCATGTCCGAAAGGTGTGCGTTCAGCACTGGCGGTCACGGCGCTATGCGTTCTATGTGCCAGGCGTTGTCTCGGTACACGTAGCGCAGGCGGTCGTGCAATCGGCTGGGTCGGCCCTGCCAGAACTCGAACATCACCGGGGCCACCCGGTAGCCGCCCCAGAATGGCGGCCGGGAAACCTCGCCATCACCGAAGCGCGCCTGCACATCGAGCACTGCTTGCTCGAGCACCGACGAGTCTGCGATCAGATCGCTTTGTGGCGACGCCCACGCACCGAGCTGGCTGCCGCGGGGCCTGGACGCGAAGTACGCATCGCTTTCTTGTGGCGAAACTCGGCTGACGGTGCCCACGATGCGTACTTGGCGGTGCATGGTCAACCAGCTGAAGAGCAAGCTGGCTTTGCCTGCTGACTCGAGTTCTGCGGCTTTGGCACTCTCATAGTTGGTGTAGAAGACGAAGCCTCGTTCGTCGACTCCTTTCGCCAACACGTTGCGGGCATGTGGCCAACCGCCCTCGTCGACGGTGGCGACCACCATGGCATTGGGTTCGAACACCTCGTTGGCCACGGCTGCTTCGAACCAGAGCCGCCACTGCTCGGCGGGTTCGGCGTGCATGGCATCTGCATCCAAGGTGCCGACGTCGTAGTGCAAACGAAATTCGCCCAGGTCCATGGCTCAAGTCAACCATGAGTAACCTCGACTCGATGCGCTGTTGGGGTGAAAACTGATGGTTCGCGCCAGGCTCGGCACCATCGACTTGGCGACGATTGCCGTTGGTGGCGTACTGGGAGCAGGTGCCCGATGGTTCGCCGGATCCCTCTCATCCAGTACCCCGAGCGGGGGCTGGTTTTCGTATGCACCCAACACCACGTTCACGGTCGGAACCAACATGGATGGCTTCACGCCTCTGGCGTCGACCCAGACGATCGAGACCGGCGGCGGACTGCCTATCGACACGCTGGCCGTGAATGTCTGCGGTTCCCTGCTGCTCGGGATACTCACCTTTTGCCTGCTGAGTAGTACAAACATCCGCCGGCGGTTACTCGTTGCTGGGGCCACTGGTTTCTGTGGCAGCCTCACGACCTTCTCCACCTTTGCGGTCGAGATCGCCGTACTACTCCGAGCCAAGCCAATCGTGCTCGATCAACCCGCCGGCCTCAATGCACGCCTCGAGCGTCACGTGCCCACTCTGGTGCTCTACCTCGTCATCAGCATCGCCGGTGCAGCAGCAGCGTTCTGGCTGGGTCGGTTGATCGCCAAACGACTTCTCGACACTCCAGGGGTGTCAAGAATTGGTGGCGAGACATGACGGCGATTGCCTTTGTTGTCGTGGCTGGGGCCGCCACGATCCTGCGAGCAGTGGCTACCTATGGGCAGCACGACTACGACCTGCCGTGGCGGACACTGGCAGTGAACGTCTCGGGCGCCTTCCTGCTTGGTCTCGTTCTGGCCTCGGGCTGGTGGGACAATCCGGTGGTGGTCAGCACTGCAGGCCTGGGCTCGTTCACCACCTTCTCCACTGTTGCTGCGGAAACGGCTGCTCTTCTCGATGATGGCCGCAAAGGCGGCGCCATCGCCTACGTTGGAATGACCGTGGTTGTCGGCGTCGCCGCAGCCTGGTTCGGACTCGGTATTGGAGACCTGTTGTGACCACACCTGTTGTACTCGAAGTATTCAGCGACTTTCTTTGACCATGGTGTCATGTGGGCACCGTGCGTGTCGATGAGCTGCAGCGCCGCATGGGCGACGCGATCGCTGTTCGGTGGAAGAGCTTCCTGCTGCGTACCGAACCAAAGACCACCTCCCTCGAAAAGTTCACCGCCTATACCGAATCCTGGAAGCGGCCGGCCGATCTCGAACCCGAAGCCAAGTTCACGACGCCGTGGGCATCGGGGGCGACGCCACCGTCGAGTTCGTTCCCTGCACAGATGGCCTGGAAAGCAAGTGCTCACTTCGGCGATGAAGCCCAGCAGCGGTATCACCACGCACTGCTCGACGCCTACTTCGTGCAGAATCGCGACATAAGCAGCGGACCGGAGCTGGCCCAAATCGCCCACGAATGCGACATCGATCAAGCCGCCTTCGTCGAGGTGTTCACCGAGCAGCACGACTCGCTGAGAGATGCGGTGGCAGCCGAACACAACGACGCCATCGGGCGGGGAATCACCGGCGTACCCAGCGTGGTCGTGAACGAGAACTTCCCCATCCAGGGCGCCCAAGACGTAGAAACCTACGAACGTTGGATCACCCGCATCATCGAAAAGGGTCTCTGAGAAACCTCTCTGAGCCCAAGATGTTGGTGAGAATCAGGCCGCCCACCGCGGCGGTCTGACGCTCACGGAACCCTTACTCGGGTGGGGACACGGTCTCCAGACCGCAGAAGGGACGCAGGACCTCGGGCACGGTGAAGGTGCCGTCGGCCTGCTGGTAGTGCTCCATCAGAAACACCAGCATGCGGGCGACCGGAATGGCGGTGCCGTTCAGGGTGTGGGCGAATACCGAACCGCTCTCGGTCTTGATGCGAGCGTCGAGGCGGCGCGCCGAGTAGTCCAGATAGTTCGAACAGCTGGTGACTTCGCGGTAGGCGCCTTCGGACGGGAGCCAGACTTCGCAGTCGTACTTCTTGGCTGCGGCATTACCCAAATCGCCGGCGGCGATGTTGACCACGCGGTACGGCAAGGCGAGTTCGTCCAAGATCTCGCGCTCGATCTCGAGCAGCAGTTCGTGTTCATCCCAGCTCGTGTCGGGCGATGACCAGATGAACATCTCGACCTTGTCGAACTGGTGCACCCGGAAGATGCCGCGCGTGTCCTTGCCGTAGGTGCCTGCCTCTCGGCGGAAGCACGACGAGAAACCGGCATAGCGCAACGGCAACTTGTCGGGGTCGAGACGATCCTTGCGGTGCATGCCTGCCAACGGCACCTCGGCAGTGCCGACCAGGTAGAGGTCATCTTCGGGGATGCCGTACACCTGGTGCTCGTCGGTCGGGAAGAACCCGGCGTCGATCATCATCTGTTCGCGTACCAGTACCGGTGGGACCACCGGGTTGAAGCCACGAGCGACCAGCTTGCCCAGTGCCCATTGCACGAGCGCGAACTCGATCTGCACGGCGGCGCCGGTGATATAGGCAAATCGCGAGCCGCTGACTTCGGCACCGAGTTCGTTGTTGACCCATCCGATGTGACGGCCGAAGTCGGCATGATCCATGGGCGGCGCAGTCGGGGTGCCCCCAACCGTGGCGATGATGTCGCCCTCGTCTTCGCCGCCATCTGGCACCGACGCATCGGCGGGCATCGGAAGCTGCAGTGCGCCCGCTCGCAGCTCGTCGTCGACGGCACCAAAGGCCGCTTCGGCCTCGGTCAGCTCGGCCTTCACGACGCCAGCGGCTTCGATCTTTGCCGGTCGTTCGTCGGGGGTTGCTTTACCGATCTCCTTGGAGACCGTGTTCGACCGATTACGAAGCTCCTCGACGCCCAGTTGTAGGTCGCGATGACGGGAACTCAGCTCGAGCACCTGGTCGACAAGCGCAGGGTCGGCACCCTTGCGTTCCATTCCAGCGCGATACGCCGGGTCGCTGAGTTGCTTCAGGTCAATCACCTGGAAAGCGTACGCTCCCGGCGCAGGACTCACTAGCCAATTCTCTGATCAGGCCGAGGCGCTCTGATCTCGAGCCGCGATCGCGGCATTCTCGATGGCACGGCCGACCGCTTCGAAAGCGCCCTCGGCGAGATTGTGTACTTCGCCTTGGGCCTTCCCGGTCGACACCGCAAAGCAAATGTCGCCATCGAAGCTGGTGTGGGCAGGGCGCAGGCATGCACCGTAGGCATCATGGGCGCGCACCAACAACCGTTCGAGTTGATCCCGTGTCAGCGCGGCGTCGGTGGCAACCACAGCGAGCGTCGTGTTCTCACCCTCGGCCGGTGGCGTGGTGAGAGCAGCAGCCACGGGTGGACCACCGGTAAGCGACTCTCCTTCGAGCGAGAAAACATCGCCCAGCGCGTTCACGGCCGCCAAGGCTGCCACGGTGGCATCGCCCACCTGCACCGCAGCAGAACCCAGGCCGCCAGCGATCTTCTCGCCCCGCCACTTCGCACAAGTGGCGCCGGTCCCAGCCCCGACCAGGCCTTGGGAAACCGGTTCGGTCGAGGCAGCGCGAAATGCCGCTGCGCCCGAGCTGGCCGAGGGCCGGATCGCGGCGCTGCCGACGCCGAGGTCGTAGAGCGCTGCGGTGGGCACGATCGGCACCACTGCAGTCGTGGTGGTGTAGCCCCGTCGGAGGGACTCGAGTTCTTGCATCACACCCTGTGCAGCCGCCAAGCCGTAGGCGCTGCCGCCGGTCAGTACCAGTGCGTTTGCGTGTTGGACCGTCATGCCCCCGGCCAACAACCCGAACTCGCGCGTGGCAGGAGCCCCGCCACGAATCTCGCCGGCGACGATGCTGGCCTCGGGTAGCACGATGACCGTGCACCCGGTTCGAGCGTCCACATCGGTGTAGTGCCCCACGGTGATGCCATCGATCGCCGTGAGCGTAGTGTTTGCGCTCACGATGCGAGTCTAGGAGCCCGCACGGGCGCCTTCGGCCAGCAACATGGGGTGGACGCGAGCGGTCCTATGCGGCTCGAATGATCGCCGTGTCGAACGACATGCCCCACGGGCCAGTTTCGACTGCGCTTACCGGCGCGAACTTTGGCGTCTGAAGCGAGGTGTCACTCACGGTTTGTAGCGTCGTCATCAGCGAATCGAGGCCGACAATATCGATCTGCATGCCCATCGTGCGCAGGTGCACGATGATGGGCAACAAGTCGGGATCCACGGCAAGTTCCACGTCGACTGCGACAACAACCCGCGCCGGGTCGATACCACTGGCGCGAATGGCGCCGTGGAAGACCGGCACCAGACCGGCGAGCATGTCACCAGAAGGGATGGCGATACGCACCGCAGGGCCGCCAGAAATGGTGGCGGCCTCTACCGCATCGATGATGAGCGCTTCCATGACCGCGTGCCCCAGACCCATCGCTGAAACATGTGTGTGATGAGGCCACAGTTCAAGGAGCTCGCCACTTTCGAGCGCCCACCACGGGGCAGCCTCGATGGCGACACACTCACGGTCGGTGCGGAGGCGATAACGGTTGCCGACATCCTCGATCTGGAGATCAGCCCATAGTCGGTTCGACCGACCAGGATCGAAGATTTCGGTATGACGCACCCAACAAACGATGAACCGGCAAGCGGAGCCATCGTCGTCGAGAATGGGGTTGATCATGACTTCGTCGGTCGATTGCGTCGAAGGCCGGAAGGCCATCGATCGACGCTCTGCGATGACCTGCGCACAGGCCTGATCGAAACGCTGCGAGTTTTCGGCATTCAGGATGCGACGGATCGGCCGCTCGAAAAACAGCGACGGCATACGTTCGAAGGGCGCAAAGCTACCATCCGGGTTCACCCGAAAAACCACCGAGTCGGTACCCAGCATGCGCCGCAGCGGAACCAGGTCGGAGGTACGCAACGGCTCGGCCACTAGCGGGTTCGTTTCACTCACCCAACTCAATCGGCCGAATAGTGCGTGACATGAGTCGTTTGATCCAGAAAATCCTGCACTTCGTGACCGAATCGATGACCGAAGCACGCCCTGCTGACTCAGCGGATGGGGAGGTCGGACCAGTTGGTGGTCTCAGCGTTCGGCGACGGGCTCTCCAGCCCGATCAAAGGCTGACTGCACCTCTTCGAAGGTCAGGTCTTTCTCGCTGATATCGGTGTTCACTGCGGGGTTGGTCACGACATCGCCCGCACCCGGGCGCAAGGTCGAGTCGGTGCGCTTGGCCCATCGGAAGAACAAGAACGCGATCCAGGCCCAGATATAGAAACCGCCACCGAGCTTCATGATCAAGCCCGCAGCTTGCTGGTCAGCCACTGCGTCGATCCCCCACAGCCGAACCTGATGGTCATACACCCGGTACAGCGGAGTATTGGCCACCGTCAGAAACGCTCCGGGCACGGTGGGCAGCACCGAGTTGAGGAACAGGTAGATCATCTGCCCCGGGGGACTTGCTCGCAGCTCGGGCAAGGGGCTCACGACCGGCATCCACATGAGCAGCGCTGCGCTGAACACGGTGAGATGAACCAGGTAGTGGAATATGCCGTTGTCGATCGAGAAGTTCACCACCGGCTTCAGGTGGGTCAGCGCAATGATCACGTTGAACAACACGGCGGCGGCCACCGGGCGGGTCAGTCTCCGCACCCAGACGCCGCTGGTGCCGTCGGAGCTCACTATCAGCCGAGCGAGCCACTCGGGAACGGCCAGCAAGAAGAGCGGCGGGATCACGAGCGTGATCAGCATGTGCTGGATCATGTGCACGCCGTAGAGGTATTCCTCGCTGATGTCGTGCATGGGCCAATCGCTGGTGGCCCACAGGAGCAGCACGGCGGCACCGAAGAGGATCTTCTGGCGGTGGCTCACAGCGACCTCGCCAGGTGCGACCGCCTTGGGGCCGAGAACTCTGGTGACCCAGTAACCGAAGCCGAGAATGACCGCGATGATGAGCCACACCTCGGGGTGTGGTTGGTACCGCCAGATGTCAGTATCGGCGGCCAAGATCATCGTCAGCCGAGTCCGAACAGGTCGAATGAGAAGAAGAAGATCGCATAGACCCCCATCGCCAGCACCAGACCGGCGATGAACAGGTAACGGAACCACGGCGTGTCGTATTTCAGGTGCATGAAGTACGCCGCCACCATGACGAACTTGATGATCATCAACGCAGTCAACGAGAAGAAGAGAAACCACTCAGGGACATCGTCTTCGATGAAATATGTGGCGACTTCGAGCGCCGTGAACAACGCCAGGATGCCGGCGATCTTCAGGTAGAAGAGATCGCTTGGATGATGGTCGTCGTGTGCGTCTGCAGCAGTCTCGACTGGGGTGTGGGTGTCGGTCACGAGAGCCTCTATTGCGGGAAGAGATAGACGACAGTGAAGATCAGGATCCACACTACGTCGACGAAGTGCCAGTACAGGCCGACGATTTCCACCGTCTCGGCCTTGTCGCTGTTCAGGCGACCCTGCTTGTGCATGATGTAGGTCGCCAGCAACATCACGATGCCGAGCGAGACGTGCACGCCGTGGAAACCGGTGAGCGTGAAGAACGCCGACCCAAAGATGTTGGTCGAGTAGCCAAGGCCCTTCTCGACGAACTCGGTGAATTCGTAAATCTGGCCAGCGATGAAGACCGAGCCCAGGGCAGCAGTGGTCAGGGTCCAGATGCGGAAGTTGCGGTATTCGCCTCGGCGGATAGCCGATAGCGCCAGCACCATGGTGAGTGAACTGCCCAGCAGGATGAACGATGAGATCGAGGTGAACGGAATGTCGAACACACCCTCGCCGTCTTCGCCACCAAAGCGAGGGCCGATGTTGCGGCCGTCTTCTTCGAAGGGAGCCAAAGTCTCGGCGAAGTCGTTGAAGCGCTCCTTGTACAGCAGGTAGGTGGAGATGAGGGCGCCGAACAGCAAACACTCGCTGCCGAGAAACGCCCACATCATCAACTTGTTGTTGGAGATACCAGTGGTGGTGCCATGTTCACCGTCCTCGGCAAGCGCCGGGTGATCGGGGACCACGTCGGATTCCATCGTTGCTTCAGACACTGGCAGCTCCTTCGGCTTCAGCATCGGTCAAGGCATCTGCTTCGTCGGCGTGATCATCGTGACCATGGTCGTCGTGGTCATGGTCATCGTGACCGTGCGCAGCCTCGGGGTCGTCGGCTGGTTCCAGGGCCCAGCCCAAGAAGCCTGCAAGGAAGAGTGCAAAACCGGGGATCAGCAACCACCAGGTGAAGATCACGGCGTAGCCAATGACGGGTAGCGAGAACGACAGCACCAGCGGCCAGTAGGACGGCGACGGTAAATGCACGTTGGTGTTGCTGCCGTCTTGTGCAATGTCTTCGGGGTAAGCCTTACGCACGATCTTGCCGTCTTCGTTGGTGCCCCATTTGCGGTGCCACCAGTCGTCTTGGAACTCGACCACGGGGTCTTCGTCGAAGTTGTGGACCGGGGTGGGGGAAGCGGTTGACCACTCGAGGCTGCGAGCGTCCCATGGGTCAGGACCGACGTCGACCGGATTGCGCTTGGCGTCGCGAGCCGAGACCACGATGTTGATCAAGAAGGCCAGCGTGCCCAACGCAATGACAAATGCACCGACCGACACGATGGCGTTCCAGAGGCCGAAGCCGTCTTCGGTGGTGTAGCTGTGGTGGCGTCGAGCCATGCCTTGCAGACCCAGCACGTGCATGGGGCCAAAGGTCATGTTGAAGCCGATCAGCATGAGCCAGAAGTTGATCTTGCCCCACTTCTCGTTGAGCTTGTGGCCAAAGACCTTGGGCCACCAGAAGTAGAAGCCCGCGAACATACCGAGCAATGCGCCACCGAAGATCACATAGTGAAAGTGGGCCACGATGTAATAGGTGTCGGTTTGCTGGGTGTCCGATGGAGCGGCTGCGTGAGTGACACCGGACAGGCCACCAATGGTGAACATCGCGATAACGCCGGTGGCGAACAGCATGGGCGTGTTGAATCTCAATCGGCCGCCCCACATGGTGGCCAGCCAGTTCAAAATCTTCACACCCGTTGGTACGGCGATGAACATGGTCGACACCGAGAATGCAGCCACCGAGATCGGACCTAGACCGGACACGAACATGTGGTGAGCCCACACACCCCAGCCCATGAAGCCAATTGCTATACCGCTACCGACCATGAACGGATAGCCGAAGATCGGCTTGCGGCTGAAGGTGGGGATGACCTCGGAGATGATCCCGAAGGCCGGCAAGATCAAGATGTACACCTCGGGGTGGCCAAAGATCCAGAACAGGTGCTGCCACAGCAGCGGGCTTCCGCCCTGCTCGACATTGAAGAAGTTGGCGTCGAATTGGCGGTCGAAGGTCAGCAGGAACAGTGCAATCGTGATCACCGGTACTGCGAACAACAGCAGGAACTGCACGACCAGCATCATCCAGGTGAAGATCGGCATCTTCAGCAGGGTCATTCCCGGTGCCCGCATGTTGAGCACGGTCACGATCAGGTTGATGGCCGACACCAGCGAAGCAATACCTGCAATCTGCAAGCCGATCGCATAGAAGTCCATGCCGTTTCCGGGGGCAAATGTGACCGAAGTGTTCGGTGCATAGGCGAACCAACCACCGTCGGGAGCGCCGCCCAGAAACCATGACGTATTCAGGAAGATCGCACCCGCAAGCCAGCACCAGAAACTGAATGCGTTGAGGCGGGGAAAGGCCACATCGCGTGCGCCGACCTGCAGGGGCAGCAAATAGTTCGCAAACGCCGCCGCCATCGGCATGATCACCAAGAAGATCATGGTCACGCCATGCATGGTGAAGACCTGGTTGTACAAGGCCTCGGAAAGGAACTGACCATCGGGTGCAGCCAGCTGAATGCGGATCAGCAGCGCTTCGACGCCTCCGAACAAGAAGAAGAACAGCGAGCCAACGCCGTACATGATGCCGATCTTTTTGTGATCGACGGTCGTGAACCAACTCTTCCAGCCCACATCGCTCTGGGGGCGAGTCAATACGCCGAGCGGACGCTCGGCCACGTGGGTGACGGTGCCAGCCTCAAGCGCTAGCGGGCGATCTTCGGTGATTGCCATGGGTTACTCGGCCCCTTCGTATTCAAGATTCGTCAGGAATTCGACCAGGTTGTCTACCTCTTCGGCCGAGAGTGCAGTGAACGGTGTCATGCCGCGCTGGCCGGTTGGGCTGTCCCAAGCATTGGCCTTCATTTCGGGAGCGTTGATGATCCATGCTTCGAGATCGCCTCGGTTCAGCCTGCCGTCCTCAGCCAGATCGAGGTAATCCATGCTGTCGGGATTTTGGTAGAGCTCAAAGATGCCACCTGCGAACGTGGAGCGGCTCTGGAAATGTGTCAGGTTGGGTGCGGCGCCCGAGATCTGGGTTTGCCTGTCGATGTATCGCGCCGGTGGCTGGTCCTGGACGGCGTCGAGGTCGGCGCCGCCACCCACGTTGGAGTACAACGAGAAGTCATCGATCGAACCATCGTCGGTGTGTGAGGTCAGTCCATTGATCACATGGCACGAAGCACACTGGTTGTTGAAGACTTCCCATCCGGCAAAGGCGTCGGTTCCTTCTTCGGGCATCAGTGCTGGGCTCTGCTGCAGGGCAGCCCATTCTTGCCACTCAGCCAGTGGGATACCCACGGCGAACTTCTCCATGTAGGCGTGCGAGAGCCCACAGAACTCGGTGCACTCGCCAGGGAACCGGCCTTGGTTGCCGGCTTCGATGGTCCACGGGTTGTAGCGCCCGGGCACCGCGTCTCGTTTACCGTTCAGCGACGGCACCCAGAACGAGTGGATGACATCGCGACTGGTGACTCGCAGCTGTACTTCTTCGCCGACCGGCAGCACCAGTTCGTTGGCGGTGACGATGTCGGGTACGCCGTCGTCGTCGAGGTGGTAGTGGAATTCCCACCACCATTGCTGGCCGACCACGACGACTTCTTGGATCTGTCGGTTGTCATTGGCCGAGACGTCGTCGAGTTCAAAGAGCAGGCCAAGCGTGAAGAAGCCGATGATGGCCATGATCACCGTTGGCAGGATGGTCCAGCCGATTTCGAGCCGGGTATTGCCGTGGATCTGCTCGGGGAAGTCTTCGTCGGGGTAGACCTGAGATTCGTCTTCTGGGGCTTTGACGCTGAAGGTCTTGGCCATGTAGATCACTGCACCCTGGACCAGCACGAAGATCACGCCGGCGGCAATCAGCAGCCATACCAGGAAGGTGTCGAGCTTTTCGGCGATCGGGCTCTCGGGATCCATCGTCGACAGATGTCGATCGCCGCAACCCACGAGCAGCACCGACAGCCCGGCAATCGTGAACAGTCCGTTGCGCTTGCTCACGATTCGGTGAGACCGGCCGGACTTGGATGCTTCCCCGTCAGCGACGTCTGGCAGGGGGGTGTGCGATTTCATGAACCTTCTCATTCGCCTTCAACAGTACTTTCCGCGCTGTGGTCTTCGCCGTGCTCATCGCCATGATGTTCAGTGTTGGCAGCAGCCAGTACGCCAAGGCCGATGAAGGCCACCGCTACAACACCAACGATGGCGTTGAGCGTGCGGCGTCCGATTTGTGGCCGAAAGACTGCGAGCACGGCCACGGCCAGGATGACGACCGAGAGGACACCAGCAACGAGCACTGCGGCATTACCGGTGGCCCATAGGAACATGCGAGATACTGACAGTGCCAGCACAGCTCCGAGCGCAAGCCCGAGCACCGGGATTTCGAACGATGCACCGACTCGGTCACGAAGCGCCGAGTTGATGGTGGCATCGCCGGTCGAGCGATCGGCCCACGAAGTGAGCGCCCATTCGACCGCGACTGCGGACAGGAGAACCAGGCCGATGATCCAATAGGCCTTGGTCTCCATGACCAGGCCAATCAGCAGTACACCCACGCCTACAGCGGTGGTGGCGGGCCACCAGCTGGGGGCTGTTGGGCGTTGTGCCAGTGGCATTGCGCTCGGGGTGTCGCCGAGCTCGGCGACCGATTCGACGTCGGCGTCGCGGAACGCCACCACGGTGCCACCAATGAAGGCGGCGGTGATGGACATGAAGATCAGCACCATGAAGCCGCTGGCGCCACCCACGTTGCCCTTCCAGCCCAAGCTGATGAGACCAATGACGGCGTCGCGATCAACGAAGCCAAAGTAGTCCGCGTCGGTAACTTCGCCGCCGACCCCACGTGATGACAAGCCGTAGACGAAGGCACCGATGAGGCCGAAGGCGGACAAGCCGCCGAAGAGTTTGAATCCTGGTGTGAACACAGCTGCCTACTTGGTGATGAAGATCAGGATCCAGATGACGAAATACAGCCCGACCATGGCGTACCAGAAGGTCGCAGCTGATGCGACAACGTCGACATGGTCTTTGGTGTCGCTACTGGCCAGCGCTCGGAAGGCGGCAAAGGCCAGCAAAACCATCGCCATGATGATCATGGCGACGTGTGATGCGGTGATGGTATAGATCAGAGTTGCGGCCGAGGAGCCGCTGGTGTCGTCGATGACCAAGCCGAGCTGGTTCCACTGGAAGACAACCTGGTTGATGACGGCGGCACCGAACATGGCCTGGGTGCCGAGAGCGAGTAGGCCATGGCGCCGATCGCTGCGCTTGAAGCTGTACACCGCCCATTGCATGGTCACGCACGACATGAGCAGCGTCCACGTCATGACCGTGGGGGCGGTCAGTTCGACCTGGGCCGAGTCGGGGATCCACGAGATTGCACTGCCACCCTCGGCAGCCAACCCGTCTTGTACGTCTCGCCATGCATTTCGAGACGAGACGTAGGTGCCGAACAGGCCACCGAAGTACATGACCCACATACCGGTCACCAGAGCGGTACCGATCTGCAAGGTGCGCTTGCGAGGGACAAATGGTGCGGGTGCCTCGCTGACCACGGCGTGAGCCAGGTCGGTGGACGAGAAAGTAGTGCCGCTCATGCTGATGCCCCTTCGGCGTAGGGATTCTGGAAATCGTCATCGAGCAGAGGTGCTTCGGACGTGACGACATATGGGCCGTCGAAATTGCCGACAGGCGGCGGTGACTCGGTGAGCCATTCGAGCGTGAATCCGCCAACCGGGTTGCGGTTGTCGATGTCTTCGTCGTCGTCATCGCTGCCGAGAAAGACCGCAGCCGGCACCGCAAGCAGAACCAGAGCGAATCCGGCAAACACCACGCCGGCGCCGATCAGGCTGATCACGTTGAGCGCTTGAACACCATCGCGAGCTGCAAACTCGCCGCCGAAATCGGGCTGGTCGAGGAAGCCGCTGATGGCATCGGGCAGCGCCGACAACATGGCCCCGCCGAGCAACGTGAGACCGGCAAGCATGCCCAGGCCGGTCGGCAGGCGTCGCCCAAAGATCTTGGATGACCAGTAGAAGAATCCGGCCACGCCGGCGAGCAAGCCAGCGATCAGTGCCAGTTGCACCATGGCGCCGGCCACCGAGGTGGCAAAGATCTCATCGAAGGTGTCGTCGACCCAGCCTTCGAATCTGGTGAGCCAGTCCCAGCCGTCGCCCGACCCCGAGCCGGAGCCTTGGAAGAAACCGACGATACCGTTGAGAAAGCCGAGCACAGGTGCCAGCAGGCTGTCGAGCACTCGCACCGTGGCCAGTGCGCCAGCGGTGAGCAGTGCCACCAACGCCATGAGCGAAAGGGCGAAATGGGCCGACATGGCGGGCGCCCGTCCGGCGGCCTTTGCGGTGAGAGCAATCGACCCGAGCATCACCAGGATCGGCACGATCAGCAGCAGCGAGCCGACCACATAGAGCCAGGTGGTGTTGGCGTTGGGGTTGAAGTACGTCTGCGCATAGGCACCGAAGCTGTAGGCACCGAAGAGACCAATGGCGATCATGGCGCTGTCGTAACCCTTGAGGCGGCGACGAAACGCCACCGGAACCGTCTCGCCCAGCAGGCCGAGTACGGGGATGGCGAAGGCGAAGACCTGCGGCTGATCGAAGACCCACTCGATCTGGTCGTACAGTCGGGCGTTACCGAAGTTCTGTGCCGCGTCACCCCGGGCATCGATCCACATGACCATCAGGTTCGAGAACAGCACCGGTAGCGACAGCAACCAGACGCCGGCGGCTACCAGGATCGACCAGGTGAACAGCGGCACGTTGTACAGCGACATGCCCTGGCTGCGCTCGGTGAAGATCGTGGTGATGAGCACCATGGATGCGACCAGGATCGACAGAACCACTGCAGCCAGCGACAGCATGGAGAGTTGCGTTGCCTGGCTCACGACATCTTCGCCGGGGCGCACGACCAGGCCGCCGTCGATGGCCCAGGAGACCACCATGATGACACCAGCTACCGCCCATGACCACAGCGCAGCGGCCGCCGCACGCGGGAACGAAAGCGATGGAGCACCGATTTGTAGCGGCACCATGACCATGGCAATACCGATGAGCAGCGGCACCACGAACAGGAACACCAGGCTGACTCGGTGCAACGAGAACCACTGTTCATAGGTGGTGACGCTGGTAAATAGCGCGACCGAGTCGGTGTCGACTCGTTCGACCCGCACCAGGATGTCGGCGACCAAGGTAAACAAGCCGAACAGCAGGGATCCGAGAATCCAGAGCCGACCAATCACCTTGTGGTCACCGCTCGACGCAGCGTCGGCGAGGATGTGGTTGGGAAGCCGTTTATAGACCGCAGGGGCCATTGCTTCGTGCACCACTACGGATGTTGACGAGGCGTCGGGCTCGATTTCAGTAAGTGTCATGCGAAGTGCAGTTCGTAAGAGTTATCGAAGATTCTGTGGTGTCTGGCCAGCAGACCTGTCATGCGGCATGTCGCTTGGGCGTTGGCGGCACGAATGCCGCAGCCGGGATGGGGCCCGACGGTACGCGCAAACGGTGACCGCTGCAGGAAGCACTGTAGCGACCAAAAGGGGGCTTGTTCAAAACCGCACAAGCGAGTTTTCGGGCAATTTTCCCCGCAGGAACGTGGCCATGACCCATCGCTATACCAGCTGGTCCACGGCCATCGCTCCAAAGAGCAGGACCACATAGGTGATCGACCAGCCGAACAGGGCCATTGCCGGGCCTGGTTGGGGGTCACGAGCCACCCGGATGGCATAGCCCAAAAACACTGCGCCGAGCACGATCGCGGACGCAAAATAGATGATTCCCATGTCGGCTACGGGACCGAACACCAGCGTGAGAGCCCAGAGCAACACGGTGTAACCAACAATGCGGCGGGTGACGGTCGCCAGGTTGGCCACCACGGGCAACATCGGCACATCTGCGGCGGCGTAGTCGTCTTTGTATTTGATGGCCAGTGCCCAGAAGTGAGGGGGCGTCCAGTAGAAGATGATGGCGAACAGCACGATCGGCGCCCAGTTGCGCCCAACGGTGAGGTCGAGCGAGTTCGTGACTGCCGTCCAGCCGACGAGCACGGGTACTGCGCCCGCGGCGCCACCGATCACGATATTGCTGGCCGATCGGCGCTTGAGCCAGAGCGTGTAGACGAAGACGTAGAACAGCATGGCCGAGACTGCCAACACCGCGCTGAGCAAATTCACGAAGTACCACAGGAATGCAAACGCGATGACCTCGAGAGCCAACGCGAAGACCAGGGCTTCGGTTGGTTGCACCACACCGGTGACGAGCGGACGACCCTTGGTGCGATCCATGATGGCGTCGATGTCACGATCGACGTACATATTGATGGCGTTGGCGCCACCTGCGGCCAGTGTCCCGCCGACCACCGTGGCGACGATGAGCCACAGACCCGGCCAACCCTGTTTGGCCACGATCATGGCGGGCACAGTCTCGACGAGCAGCAGCTCGATGATGCGAGGCTTGGTGAGCGCAACGAAACCCATGATGCGCGTCTTGCGAGCCGAGAGCTCGCTTGGTTGTAGCACGGTCGCCATCGACAACGATGCTAACCGTGCCAATGAGTATCCAGGGCGCTGACTGCAGCCTTCTTTTGCGGTCTTTTGTCCGGTCCGACTCTGGGCCTCCCCCGCTCACCGCCTCTCAACTCATCTCGTAGCGCGTTGCCCATGCCATACCCGGGTTACTCCCTGCGACTGCGCTACTCATGCGTGTGGACACGGGGAGTCCAAGTGAAGCTCCTTGGAGACGCGCGGCAGGCCGGACCTGCAACCCGGTCCGCTGGCCGACAACATGGATTGGGTGATCAACGAGTGGGCTCCGAGCCAGACGACCGATATCGCCGAGGTGCAAGAGCGCTTTGACGCGGCTGTGTTCCTGCGGCCTCCGTGACGAAGCGGTTCGGCCACGAGAACTACCCGGCATACTTGCGGTGTGAATGCAGGGATGGCGCGAGCGCTTGTTGCGGGGAGCTCGGCCGCAGTGCTGGTGCTCGAAATTCTGGCCGGCCGATTGCTGGCGCCTTACGTGGGCGTATCGCTCGAGACGTTCACGGGCATCATCGGGGTCGTGCTCGCCGGAATAGCCGCCGGTGCGTGGGCCGGTGGCGAGCTCGCCGACCAGAAAAACGCCACTCCTTACATAGGCGCAGCACTGGCCGCCGGCGGCGGGTTGACATGGCTGGTATTACCGATTCTGAGCGCCTTGGGCCCGCAGTTCGGCGAGGGCACTGCCGCCATCATCATCCTCAGCACTGCAGCTCTGTTCCTGCCCGCCGCCGTGCTGAGCGCTGTTTCGCCCATGGTGGCCAAGCTGCGTTTGGCGAGCCTGGATGACACGGGTGCGGTGGTTGGTGGCCTTTCGGCGGCAGGCACACTCGGAGCGCTGGCCGGCACCTTCATCACCGGCTTCGTTCTGGTCTCGGCATTTCCGACTCGGGCGACCGTCCTACTGCTGGGCGCAGTGCTCGTGCTGGCAGGCGCAGCGACGCATGGATACTTCACGAAAACCATGCCGACCGCGGCGTCAGTTGTATTGGTAGTGGTCGGCGGATTGATGGGCGCGACCGCCAACCGCCCGTGCGAATACGAAACCAGCTACTTCTGCGCCAACATCGTGGTCGACCAAGACAATCCGTCGGGGCGCAGCCTGTATCTCGACGACTTGCGTCACGCCTATGTCGATCTCGACGACCCCACGGTTCTCGACGTGCGCTACATCCGGCTCTTCGCACAGATCGCAGACTCGATTCCCGATGGACCACTCAACGCGCTGCACATCGGAGGCGGCGGTTTCTCGTTCCCCCGCTTTCTGCAACACGAACGTCCGGGTAGTAGCGAACTCGTATTGGAGATCGACCAGGCGCTCGTCGAGCTGGTCGAAGACGAGCTCGGCTTGGTCACCAGCGAATCCTTCGAGGTTCAGGTCGGTGATGCTCGTCTCGCACTCGCTGACATGGACGATGACCAGTTCGACCTGGTGATCGGCGACGCCTTCTCCAGCCGCGCGGTGCCCTGGCATTTGACCACAGAAGAGTTCCTGAGCGAGGTCGACCGAGTGATGACCGCCGACGGCATCTACGCCATGAACGTGATCGACGGCGGATCCTTCGACTTCGCCCGCGCCGAAGTCGCCACCCTGATGCAGGTGTTCTCAGACGTTCAGGTGATCATCCCGCCCGACGGTCTTCCGGCCGTGGGCGTCGCCAACATCGTGTTGATCGCCTCACAGACCGAGCTGCCCCCTTTCGCCATCGCCGCGACCGACGGCGTGTCACTCGGAGCGTCGGGACGAGTCGACGGTGACCGCCAGGCAGACGACTCGGAGACGCAGCAGTTCCGAGACGGCGCAGAAGCGCTGCGAGACGACTTCGCTCCAGTCGATCAGCTGCAGGAGTAGCTGAAGTAGGCGTCTATATCAGCGGGGAAATCACGCCCGCTTCAGGCGGACCCCATCCGCCGCGGCTGTATTCCAGCACGGAGTCGTCGATGTCGAGCAGAGGGTCCACGATCCGCCACGACTCCTCGACGTCTTCTTGGTGAGCGAACAAACGCGCATCGCCCTCGAGCGCGTCGCCGATCAGACGTTCGTAGGGATCAGGACCCGAGCCTCCGAGCGCTTCGCCGTAGTCGACGAAGAGATCTACCGGTGCAGACACCATCTGTTCGCCTGGGGTCTTGGCCTGCATGGTTATGGTGATGGCGTTGTCGGGTTTCATGCGAAACCGCAGAATGCTCGACGCCGCCACCTTGTCGACTCCGCCGAACATCGGTGTCGGTGGCGGGCAGAACTCGACCACCGCTTCGGTGATCGTCTTGGCCATGGCCTTGCCAGTGCGGATCGCAAAGGGCACGCCGCTCCATCGCCAGGAGTCGATGAACAGCTCCATCGCCACGAAGGTCTCCGTCTTGGAGTTGGAATGCACACCGGGTTCATCCAGATAACCCACATACTGGCCACGCACCGCGCGCTGGGGATCAGCCGTTCGCATGGCGCGCAGCACCTTGGCCTTTTCTTCGCGCAACGAGTCGGCACTCTCGTCGACAGGTGGCTCCATGGCCAGCAGGGTGATCATCTGCAACAGATGGTTCTGCACAACATCTCGGATCGCGCCGACTTCGTCGTAGAAACCGCCCCGACCGGCAATGTCGAAGGATTCGGACATGGTGATCGTGACTCGTTTGATGTAGTGACGATTCCAGACGCCCTCGAACATGGCGTTCGCAAAGCGGAAAACCAGCAGGTTCATCACCGCTTCTTTGCCCAGGAAATGATCGATGCGATAGATCGAGTCTTCGGGAAAATAGCTGTGCAGAATCTCGTTCAGTTTTTCGGCCGACGCCAGATCGCGACCAAACGGCTTCTCCACCACGATACGGCCCCGATCGAGCCCGACGCTTGCCAATCCAGCGGCGACGTCGTCGAACAGCGCCGGCGGGATGGCGAGAAAGGACACGGGCATCGGCTCGTCATCGCCCACGGCTTCGGCCAGTCGCTCGTAGGTCTCGGTGCCGGTGTAGTCGCCTCGGCAATACGTGATCCGACCAACCAGGTCGTCGACATGGGTCGAGTCACGGTCGGCCAACGCCTCGCGAGCCCGAGCCCTGATCGTCTCGTCGTCACCTTCGCTGCGGGCAACGCCGATGACGCGAGGGCAGATGCCATCGACGGTCAATTCGTAGAGCGCCGGGAACAGCTTCTTGTAAGCCAGATCACCAGTGATGCCGAACAAGACGATCGTGTTCGACGTTTGCGCCGAAGCCTCGTCGATCATTCGCGCACCTTCTTTTCGTTGTGCCCGCCGAAGCCGGCGCGCATGGCCGAGAGCACCTTGCTCGAGAATTCGTCTTGATTGCGGCTGGCGAATCGAGACGTCAACGATGCGTTGATAACCGGTGCCGGCACGGCCAGGTCGATGGCCGCTTGGGCGGTCCATCGCCCTTCGCCTGAGTCGCTCACATGACCACTGAACCCTGCGAGATCGGGGCTGGTGGCCAGCGCCTCGGCTGTCAGGTCGACCAGCCACGACGAGATCACACTGCCTCGGCGCCAGACCTCGGCCACTGCGGCGACATCGATGTCGAACTCGTAGTACTTGCCGTCTCGCATGGGCGTGGTTTCGGCGTCCATGTCATGGGACAATGACCCGAGATCGGCCTGCTCGAGCACCCCGAGCCCTTCGGCCACCGCCGCCATCATGCCGTATTCGATGCCGTTGTGGACCATCTTCACGAAGTGCCCGGCGCCGCTTGGGCCACAGTGCAGCCAGCCGGGTTCCCCGGGGCGCAGCGGGCCATCGGTGGTGCGCTCCGCAGTATGGACACCAGGTGCCAGATCTTCGAAGACGGGCGTGAGATGCTCGATCGCAGCGTCGGGGCCACCGATCATGAGACTGAAGCCGCGCTCGAGGCCATGAACACCACCGCTGGTGCCGATGTCGACAAAGTGCACGCCGCTTGGCGCGAGTTCTTCGGCCAGGTCGACGCCGTCGCGCCAATTGCTGTTGCCGCCGTCGATCACCATGTCGCCTGGCTCGAGTAGCGCAGCAACCTCGCGGACGACCGAGCCCGCAATTGCGGCTGGCACCATGACCCAGACCGCGCGTGGCGTGGCCATCTGGCCAACGAGTTCTTCGATCGAGTCGGCGCCGGTGGCGCCTGCCTCGGCGATGCTGGCGACGGCGTCGGCGTTGCGGTCGTAGCCGAAACACTCGTGATCTGCCAGTAGCAATCTGCGCACGAGGCCATTGCCCATACGTCCCAATCCGACCATTCCTAGTTGCATGGGGGCAACATAACCTCCAAACTTCCTCGTGGCTAGCGACCGACCGTTTGGAACACTCGTTGGTTGCGACCGGTACCGTCGTCGACGTGTCATTTGGAGCGCCGGATCGGCGAGCCGTTGCATCGGTTGCGACGCAGTTTTTCGTGAATGGCGCGATCTTTGCCTCGTTCATCCCACGCTTGCCCGAGATCCGTGATCGAATCGGCGTGTCGACCGGTGGGCTCGGCGTATTGATGACCGTGGCGCTGCTGATCGGGTTGGGCGGAAGTATCTCCTCGGCGCGCCTGCTCGAGCGGTTCGGGACACGCATCACGCTCATCGGCGGCGCCGCGCTGCTCGTGCTGACGCTGCCGTTCATCGGTTTTGCCACCACGCCCGTTGTGTTCGTTCTCGCCCTCGGATTCATGGCCGCGCTCGACGTGGTCGTCGATGTGTCCATGAATCTGCAGGGCTCGTGGTTGAGTGCGCGTCGCCACGCTCCGATCATGAATCGGCTGCACGGCCTGTGGAGTCTCGGCACCGTGATCGGCGGCCTGGCAGCTGCCCGGCTTGCCGCCAGTGGCGTGTCGTTGCAAAACCATTTGCTCGGGGTCTCCGTGGTTCTCGCTGCGGCACTGGTTTTCGTCAGTCGAGGACTTCTGCGCCGCGACGAACATGTCGATAACAGCGAACACGCTGCTGAGGGGCAAGCGCCTCGCGGCAGATTGCCGTTGGTCACACTCGCCGTAGGCGGCGCCCTGGCCATCATCGTCGAACTGGTCTCGAACGACTGGGCTGCATTCCGACTCACCGATGATTTTGGCGCATCACCGGGCTTTGCGGGATTGGGATTCGTGGCATTCACGACCGGCATGACGATCGGCCGCTTCAGCGGCGACGCACTTCAGCTTCGCCTGGGCCAAGACCGTCTGGCCACCGGGTCGGTCGTCGTGGCAACAATTGGATTGACGGGCGCAGCATTGACCCCGAACGAATATGCGGTCCTGGCAAGCTACGTGCTTGCAGGTCTGGGAGTCTCCACGTTCTTCCCCAAGTTGTACGACGACGCCGCGCAGCTACCGGGCAAGCGAGGCGCCGGCTTGGCGGCGCTGACCGCCGGCTCTCGTATCAGCGGATTGTTGATACCGGCAGTTGTCGGCGGCTTGGCCTCGACCTCACTGAGCGTCGGCTCCGCCACCGGCATCATCGTGATCCCCAGCGTTCTCGCCTTCGCCGCACTCGCCTTTGTCTCCCCAGCCGCATGGACGCGCAACCGCTGAGGAAATTGAGCGACAAGGTTCACAACAGCCGTTGGCGGTTGGACCGTCAACGTGTAGGTGCCTGGTTGTTGTCAGGTGGTGGCCGCGACACGTTGAGGAAATTGAGCGACAAGGTTCACAGCAGCTGTTGGCGGTTGGACCGGGGGAACGGCCGGTGACAGCAGGCAGAATGGAGGCGTGACTCCTGCCCGCTATCGCCAAGTGACCGGCATGGCGCTGGTGGCGTTGTCGGTCATCGTCGTCACGGGCACGGCGGTGCGATTGACCGCCTCGGGCCTCGGCTGCAGCGACTGGCCGACCTGCGAAGAAGGCCAGCTCATCGCCGACTTCTCGCTGCACCCGATGATCGAATTCGTCAACCGGGTCTTCACCGGGTTCGTCGCCGTGGCGGTCATGGCGGCGGTGCTCGCATCGCTGTTTCGCATCCCCCGTCGCCGCGACCTGACGTTGTTGTCGTGGGGACTCGTTGCGGGCGTTCTCGGCCAAATCGCCCTGGGAGCCTTCACCGTGCTCACCCACCTGAATCCGTGGGTCGTAATGAGCCACTTCTTGTTGTCGATGGTGCTCGTCGCCAATGCCACCGTGCTTCACGCACGCGCCGGCTATGACCCCGTGCCACCAGCTCGGGTCGGCCGCCTGTACCACTGGCCCATCACCGTGCTCACTGCGTCGGCCATCGTCGCTGGCACTTTCGTCACCGGCGCAGGTCCTCATGCGGGCAGCGAAGACGGCGATCCCATCGAGCGGCTCCCCTTCGAAGTGCCCGATGTTGCTCGCGTCCACGGTGGCATCGTCATCGCACTTGTGCTGTTCGTGATCGGAACCATGTGGCATCTCAATCGCCGCGGCGCGCCCGCAGCCGAACAGTGGCGAGCCCGCCTGGTTCTCGTGGCGCTGCTGCTGCAAGGTGCCATTGGCTACACCCAATATTTTACCGGGGTGCCGGTATTACTGGTCGGCTTTCACATCCTCGGTGCCACGCTGACCTGGATCGCCGTCCTGTGGTTCCATCTCGACATGTCGCCCGAACCGCCCGAACTTCACGAACTTGACGACAAACATGGCATCAAGGCCGACGAACCTTCCATACTGGTGTCATGACAGCGCCGGTCACCACACCGACTGAAACGGTCGACGCAGATACATCCATTGATCCTGATCGACCGTGGATCGTGCTCGTCTGGAACGACCCGATCAACCTGATGAGCTATGTCACTCATGTATTGCAGAAGCTCTTCGGGTACGACCAAGAAAAGGCGACCAAGCTGATGCTCGACGTCCACGAAAAGGGACGAGCCGTTGTAGCAAATGGGCCGCGCGAAAAGTGCGAGCTCGACGTGTTCCGACTGCATGAACATGGTCTTTGGGCCACGCTCAGCCAAGACGACTAACACCCACCAGACTGCGACCCAACACCCGTGGCTCTCTCTTTTCGTCGCAACGGCGACGGTTCCTTCGGCATCACGTTACCGATGCACGACCGGTCGTTACTCGAAGCGCTGGTGCCACAGATGCGCGAGCTGATCGAGCACAACGATCCTGACACCTGGCGATTGTTTCCGAACCCGTATCCGAAACACGACCGTGCCGCAGACGAGTACGCCGAACTCATCGGTGATGATCTCAAAGACGGCCACATGGCGGCGCTCGACACCGTGATGGAAACGCTCGATGCCAAGCGCCTCGAAGAGGAACAAATGGTGGCCTGGATGAGTGCCATCAATCATCTGCGACTATTCATGGGCACCCGACTCGGCGTGACCGAGGAAAGCGACTTCGACGACTTCGACACCGACGAGGGGCTCGCCCTGTTCGAGATGTACTGCTACCTCGGGCATGTACTCGAACTGATCGTGCGAGCCGTTTCCGGCAATGACTTCTGAACGCCGCCCGGTCGCAGAGCTGCTCCCCTTTGCACTCGAGGTCGTCGAAGCTGCGGGCAAACTGACCCAGAGCTACTTCCGTCGGGCGGACCTCGAGGTCGTCGCCAAAGACGACGGCTCACCGGTCACCGCGGCTGACCAGGGTGCCGAACAGCTCATTCGAGATGCCATCGCCGCCGAGTTCCCGAACGACGCCATCATGGGCGAAGAGTACGGTGCCACCGACGCCACCTCGGGTCGGCAGTGGGTCATCGATCCCATCGACGGCACCAAATCATTCACCGCAGGCGTGCCGTTGTACTCGAACTTGTTGGCCGTCATCGATGATGGCGTGCCGGTTCTGGGAGTGCTCAACCTTCCTGCCGCCGGCGAGATGCTCTCCGCGGTAGTCGGTCACGGTGCGACCTGCAACGGCGAGTCGATTCGTGTCAGCGACAAGCAGACGTTGGCCGGGTCCTACGTCATGACCAGCAGCGTTCGCTATTGGCCCGAGACCTTTCTGCAGCGGGTTCTCGACCAGGGGATCATTCTGCGAACCTGGGGCGACGCCTACGGCTACGCCATGGTGGCCACCGGGCGGGCCGAAGCAATGATCGATCCTCGGGCCAACCTGTGGGACGTCGCACCGATCGGGGTGATCCTGAGCGAGGCAGGCGGCAGGTTCACGGACCTGCAAGGCAACGACCAGGTGACCGCCGGCAACGGCATCGGCACCAACGGCCTGCTGCACGACACCTTCCGCCAGACCTTCCCCGCCGCCGACTGGCGCTGAGGCAGTGTTCCAGCGCTCCGCTCGGGCCGGCTTCGCCGGACATGACATCTCGTCACTTTCGTCGCCTCCTCCGCTCGTCCCTCGCTCCTACCTGTGTCTCTTTGCGGGGTGAGGTGCGGCTGGCAGTGCTTTACGCGAGCATGGAGGAATGAACGAGCCGAGTGATGCGTCGGAGTGGGCGCGTCTGCGTGACGAGCTGACCGAGCGTGCGCCCGGGCCCACGTTCATGACGAGGTGGGCAGAACTTGCGGCCGAACTCGACCTCGATCCCGAGCCGGCGAACGACATCGGCTTCGACCTGGCGGCGTGTCACACCGAGCCGCATCGGCACTATCACACGATGGAACACATCAACGCAGTGCTGCGCCACCTCGACGATCTGCATGCGGCGACCGCCACCGCCAAGCTGGCGGCATTCTTCCACGATGCGATCTACGACCCGACCCGTTCCGACAACGAAGCCCAGAGCGCCGAGCTGGCTCGTGAAGTCCTGAACGCCGTCCATCGACCCGAGGCCGATGATGTCGCCGCCATCGTGTTGGCCACGGCCAAGCATGAGCTTCCGGACTCTGCGCCGCGAGAAACAGCTGCATTCTTGGACGCCGACCTGGCGATCCTGGCGGCGAGGCCAGCGGTCTATGACATCTACGCCGCCAATGTGCGCGCCGAGTACAGCCATGTCGGCGACGACGACTTCCGGTCGGGCCGCAAAGCCATTCTGGAAGGCTTCCTGTTGCGCGAGCGTCTGTACTTCACCTCGACCGGGCAAGTGCGGTTCGAAGCGGCCGCCCGAGCAAATCTTCGACGCGAGATCGAGTCACTCTCTGCCTGAGCGTTTCCGAGGTCACGGCGGCGATGGCTACGCTTGGCAGCCCCAGCACCATCAGGTCAGGCAGAACTCCATGAAGGTTGTCGAGCACACTGCGGTCGACCACGCACTACCACCGGACGACGATCACCCGTATCGCACCGGTGTCTGGAAGCCGCAGGTACGTCAATACGACGCGTTCTACGGTCCCAACGACGCCGATGTCATCGGCGAGATCCCCGCTGATCTGAATGGCGTCTACCTTCGCAACACCGAGACCGCGCTGTTCGAACCCATCAAGCGATACCACCCATTCGATGGCGATGCTCTGATGCATTCGATCTCGTTCGAGGACGGGCGCGCTCGTTACTCGAACCGGTTCATCGAGACCGAAGGCTTCCTGGCCGAACAACAGGCCAGACAGAGCCTGTGGGCGGGAATCACCGAACACCCGTCGAATGCAATCGCCGAGCACGGCTGGGGCGCTCGCACCATGATGAAGGACAACGCCAGCACCGACGTCGTCGTACACGGCGGCCAGGCATTCGCCAGCTTCTACCAATGCGGTGACCTGTACGCGTTCGACCCGCGCACGCTCAAACCCCAAGGCAAGGCAACCTGGGGCGGCGACTTCCCCAGCGAGGGTGTCTCGGCGCACTCCAAGGTTGACGAACACACCGGCGAGCTGCTGTTCTTCAATTACCATCAGCACGCCCCGTTCATGCATTACGGCGTCGTGGACCGCAGCGGAACGGTTACCAACTATGTCGAGATACCGCTGCCGGGGCCGCGCTTGCCACACGACCTGGCCTTCACCGAGAACTACACGATCCTGAACGACCTGCCACTGGGCTGGGACGAACAGGCGCTGGCCGACGGCTGGTTCTCGAACCGATTCTGGCGTGATCTGCCCAGCCGCTTTGCCGTTATTCCTCGCCACGGCAGCACTGCTGACATTCGGTGGTTCGAGGCCGACCCGACCTTCGTGTTGCATTGGGCGAACGCCTACGAGGACGGCGACGAGATCGTGCTCGACGGCTACTTCCAGCACAACCCCACTGCTCGCGGAGTCGAGCGTTCGACCGGCGCGTACAAGGGGTTCGAGACCCTTGACATGAACGTGCTGCAAGCACGTGCTCATCGTTGGCGCTTCAATCTGAAGACCGGTGCAACCGTCGAAGAGTCGCTCAGCGATCGTTGCGCCGAGTTCCCCATGGTCAACGGGCGTCATGCCGGACGCCACCATCGATACATCTACGAAGCCCGCTGCACGCCGGGTCTGTTTGCCTTCGATGCACTCATCAAGCGCGACGTCGATGCCGGTACCGAAACGCTGATCGAGTTCGACCCGGGCGTGTTCGTCAGCGAGACCGTCGTGGCGCCTCGCACGAGTTCAATCGCCGAAGACGACGGCTACCTGGTCACGTTCACCAGCAATATGAACACCAATGAATCGCATTGCGTAATTCTCGATGCCGCCGACCCCGGTTCTGCGCCTATCGCCGAGATCCGGCTACCCGAGCGGATCAGCAGCGGCACCCACTCGACCTGGGCACCTCTCGCCGACCTCTAACGTCGGTAAACCCTGGACACTCAGACTTCGAGAGGTAGCGGACCGGGGTTGTTTCGGTGTCGCAACCAGCGCACGAGTTCGATCAGCGCGGTGATACCCAGCGCGGTGGCGAAGGCCAGCCAGAAAGCCGTGCTGTGGTCGTCTTCGAATTGAGCACCGAAGAAGTTACCGATGATGGCGGCATAGCTCGCCCAAAGCGTCGCTGCCAACAGGTCCCACGGCAGGAACCAGGTCTTGTAGGGGCGGTTGGTTGCCCCACACGACAACGTCATCAGCGTGCGCCCACCCGGGATGAAGCGCGCCGTGATCAGCAGCAGGCCGCCACGTTTGTCGATCTGCGCTGCGGCCGCCGACAATTTCGCCTCACCATCGCCGTGCTTGCGCCCGAGAATTTGCACAACCCGTGGGCGAAACCTGGTGCCCAACGTGTACGCGATCGTGTCGCCGGCAAAGGCGCCGAGTGCGCCCATAAATATGACCAGGGCCAATAGCTGATCGCCCTGGCCAGCAGCGATACCACCAATGATGACCGTCGTCTCGCTCGGCACGACCGGCACCACCGAGTCCAGAAGCGCAATGACGAAGATGACCAGAACGAACCACCAGCGCCCCGAGATCTCACCCAACCACTCGGTCAACTCGTTCAAGAATTCGAACACTGCCAAAGTGACCATGGCGGCTCAAGCTACTTCGAATCGGGCAGAAAGTGGGCCTTATGGCCTGCTGGAAAGAGCTACCCAATAGTTCCTTCTTGCCTAATGCCAACAGCCCACTACTCTTGACGACATGTTGAAGACGTTCTTTGCATCGCCGTTAGTCGGAGGTATCAGCGCCGTCCTCGGGTGGCTCGGTGCATTGATGTTCGAGCGATCGATGTCCCCCGCCGAGTTCGCCAGTCTGCGCTTCGGTTGGCCGGGCGCAATCATCGCGGGCGTGGCCATCGCCAGCATCGTCTTGATCTTCTTCGCCGGTTCCATAGTCGAACCGTTGATGACCGTCGCGTCCGCCGCAGTTGTTACGGCATTGCTCTGGAATCGTCGAGAGTTCCCGTTCGACACCAGCAACTTCGAGAGCGGTACCAGCACTGGCTACTGGTATGCAGTTACGGCGATGATTGCCGGTTTCATCCTGCTGCTGCTCGGGCTGCGGGCAGCACGAGAAAGCACCAACCGAGCTCGAAGCTAGCGGGGTGCTGGCCAGCGCCACTGGCGACAACGCCGGCTCTCAACGCGATCGATCAGGCCCCCGTCTGGGCGGCGCTTCGTGTGGACGAGAACTGAATGACCCGGGTGGCAGCCACCTGAGATCCTCGTAGCCCCGGTGGGACTATCGATGGTCTAACAGGGCCGGCAACCGCAACGGGCGCGTTCCCGTTACCTTCGCTACGGGTCCAGCAGCGCCTCGGTGACCCGGCCCGACATGGATGGTCGACGAAATTATGGTTCAGCGTCCATTGCGGCATCAGGTCGATTCTAGATCGAGACATCCAGGGGATCTCATGGTTACGAGCATCGGTTCAAGGCACGACTCCGTGCTCCCCGTGTTCTCGGTGTTCTCGGTGTTCTCCGTGTTGCAGTCTGTCGAGAAGCGCGCTGAAACCTACGACTATCGAAAGGCTGGCAATTGCTAGGACGGCGATGACGACCCAATAGGCCCCGGCGAATCCGTCAGTCGTCGAAGGGACAGCGTTGTGCCACATCAGCCCAGCAGTGGCGAGACCGAAAAAGTGCGCCCGAAACGCGAATGAGGACGAGCCGAGGATGATGGCAAGGATGCCAAAGACGGTTATCGACCCGAATACCACCGTCGCGGCCCAATCGAATCCGGACGTTCGCGGCAATGGGTCAGCGAGCTCAAAGACGACGGCCCAGCTAACAGCTGCGACCACGAACCCTGAGAGCGCCGGGTACAACCAGGAAGCTGACGTACTCGATCCTGACTCAACACTAGAAAGTTGCTCATCCATCGTTTTTCCTTGGCCGCTCGCCTCAGCAAGTCGAGATCACGGTAGTCCTGCAACACGTCGGTTTCGTATCGGACAAACAGACGCTGGTAGGTCGATGCGAGATGCTCGTTCTTGCACTCAACCAATGCGGTGGCGCAGCAACTTCTCGTTCCGCGAAATGAAGATCCGCTTCGGTTTCTGGGACCGGCGCGATTTCACCTGGCGATGGCTCGCTGCATTGCCGGATGTTCAAGCTGCGCCATGCAGAACAGACTGAAATAACCCCGGCACCCACGCCGGGGTCATTTCGCGCCCGACCACAGGCCCATCCCAGACCCACCCAACCCGAAAACGATCGAAGGCCCACCCGGAGGTGGACCTTCGACATGTATTGGTGGAAACTGTAAACAGTCTCCGTTAGTACCCCGTACGGGATTTGAACCCGTGTTACCGGCGTGAAAGGCCAGCGTCCTAGGCCGCTGGACGAACGGGGCACTGTTCCCCGAAGGGAGCGGTCGCTAGCGTATCAACCCGGCAACAAAGCTCCATCCGGCATCCAACGAAATTCGATCGAAAACTCGGGGTGATGTTTGCGATGGAACCGATAGAGTTTCGCCCCGAGGTCCTGTGGTGCAGTTTGGAGTGCACGCCGCCCTGTCAAGGCGGAGGTCGCGAGTTCAAATCTCGTCAGGACCGCTTCACCCAATCGAAACTGAAACCGGCTTCGGCCAGAATCAGGATCGGGGGTCGGGTAGCTCAGTTGGCAGAGCGACCGCCTGAAAAGCGGTAGGTCACCGGATCGACGCCGGTCCCGACCACTCTATTTTCTCCACCAAGTGCGCACACCCTCGCCACCCGCGGGGTCCGTCTCCACCAGGGCGCGCTTACTTTCTTCGCCTCGAGCGCAGTCGAAGTTTCCGGTTCGTTGGCGTCGGTAGAGTCTCTTGATGCCGACTCGCAAGTGCTTGTCCGTCGCGACACGAGTTGCGCTCATACTCCTGGTCGGACTGTTCTCAGCCGCGTGCGCGGCCAGTGTCGAACTGCAACCTACGTCCGAAGCCGCATTGGCCATTGAAGCCGAGTCGGATGACTCCGGGCGCGACGAGAACTCCGACACCAACACGCGGCCCGGCGGGCCCGACGCATTCCCTGGGGGAGGCGTGGACCTCGACAAATCGCGCGACGACGTCGATTGCACTGCTGAAGCCTTGGGCGATGACTTCACGATTGATTTCACCGTTGCCCATCTGGTGGTCGACGGCGATCTCGGCGCAGTCTGTTTCGGTGACCTGGACTCACGGTTGGTGACTGCCTGGGAAACGTTGGCGACCATCACGCCAGCGGGTCAGTTGAATGACCTCGCCTTGTTCGGTGGCTTTGCCGGAGGCCAAGACAACGCCGAAACCACGCTGGCTTTCGTCAACACCCTTGACGACGAGGGGACGATATTCCAGATGTCGATCAATCTCGACGAGGGCGACGCCCACGCCGACGAACTCATCTTGACGATGGCTCACGAGTTCAGCCATGTGTTTACCGCCCTGTCGACTGAGATCGATCGCGCTGTCGACCCCGAAAGCTGCGACACCTTCTACAACGGCGAGGGTTGCTATCGACACGGCTCGCTCATGGCCGAATGGATCGACCTATTTTGGGGCGATGGTCTGATTGACCAGATCGATCCATACACCGAACCAACCTCTGCCAGCGGCGAAGAACGGTGCCTGCGCAACGCTGGCTTCTTTGGACCCTACGCGGCGAGCAGTCCCGAGGAAGATTTTGCGGAAGCGTTCTCGGCCTTCGTATTTCGCGTCGGTCCCGACTCGAACGAGCAAGCGAGAAAGATCGAGTGGTTCGCCAACCAGCCGGGCTTGCTCGAGTTCCAACTACTTGCGATCGATGCCGATCTCGGGCCGCTGCCCAACAACTTCGAGTACTGCGGGCCCTGAGAAGGCGAAGACATAGCCCTCGTACCCGATACGGCATGCACGTGCGATTGCGGCTAAGTTCGCACTCGTACACGCAATTCCACTTGGGGGAACCACCATGCAAACTCGCGCAGCCATTCTCGATGGCGTCGGCCAAGACTGGAAGGTCGAGACGATCAACCTCGACCCGCCCAAACAGGGCGAAGTCGTGCTCGAACTCGTGGGCTCGGGCCTGTGCCACAGCGATGAGCACATGGTCACCGGCGACATGGTCATGCCCCCCGAAATCACCGAAGAACTCGGCATTCAACAGTTCCCCATCATCGGCGGCCATGAAGGCGCCGGCAAGGTGGTCGAAGTCGGTCCCGGTGTCACCACCCTCGAAGTCGGCGACCATGTGGTGCTCGGCTTCATCCCCTCATGCGGCCGCTGCCCATCGTGCGCCAAAGGCCAACAGAACCTGTGTGACCTGGGAGCGGTGCTGCTCGCCGGGCGCCAGATCACCGACATGACCTGCCGCCACCACCGCGAAGACGGCAGTGACTTGGGCATCATGTGCTGCATCGGCACGTTCTCCGAGACCACCGTGGTCAACGAGGCCAGCTGCATCAAGATCGAAAAAGACATCCCCCTGGACAAGGCCGCACTCGTCGGCTGTGGAGTCACCACCGGTTGGGGTTCGGCTACCTATGCCGCCGATGTCAAGTCCGGCGAAACCGTTGTCATCGTGGGTTGTGGCGGTGTAGGCATGAACGCGGTTCAGGGTGCAGCCATGGCGGGCGCCGCCAATGTCATCGCCGTCGACCCTGTCGAGTTCAAGCGCGAGCAAGCGCAGGTGTTCGGCGCTACCCACACCGCAGCGTCGCTCGAAGAGGCCACCGCGCTCGTCATGGACCTCACCTGGGGTGCCATGGCCGAGAAGTGCATCATCACCGTCGGCGAAGGTCGTGGCCACCACATTGCACCGGCGATGGCCATCATCGGCAAGGGTGGACGAGTCGTGCACACCTCGGTCGCCGACATCAACGACACCGAGGTCACCATGAGCCTGTTCGACCTCACGCTCATGCAGAAAGAACTCGTGGGCTCGATCTTCGGTTCGGCCAACCCTCGACGCGATATCCCTCGCCTGCTTCGCATGTACCAGAACGGCACCCTGAAGCTCGACGAGCTCGTGACCAACACGTACTCACTCGACGACATCAACGTCGGCTACCAGGCAATGCGCGACGGCGAGAACATTCGCGGCATGGTCATGTACGACCACGGGTAGTTCGCGTTTCCGCTTGCTCGTTCACTTCGTTCACCGCTCGCTTCCGGCACTCGCCGGGATCGGGCGGTGTTTGTTTGCCCCAGTGCTCCTCCGTCGCATCTTCGAGACGAGTCGACACACCGAGCAGCGATGACAGCAGAAAGAATCAACCATGAGATCGGAAGAGGTAACGTGAGCGTCGACACCGGACCTGACTTTGGCATTGCGCTGGTCGATGCAGCCGGCAAGGATGTCGTCGGGCGACGGCGCGAGGTCGAACTGGTGGTCGCAGCGCTCGCCTCGGCTCGCCACATTCTGCTCGAGGGCCCGCCCGGCACCGGCAAGTCGACGCTGTTGCGAGCTATTGCAGAACATGCCGGTCAACGGTTGGTGTTCGTAGAGGGCAATGCGGAGCTCACCCCCGCTCGACTAGCCGGTCACTTCGACCCGGCTCAGGTGCTCTCACAGGGCTATATCGAGGATGTCTATATCGACGGCCCCCTCGTCGACGCGCTGCGACACGGCGGCCTGCTGTACGTCGAAGAGATCAACCGGGTGCCCGAAGAAACCCTGAACCTGCTGGTGACCGTGATGAGCGAGGCCGAGCTCACCGTTCCTCGGCTCGGCCGCATTCACGCCCACCCCGACTTCCGCCTCGTCGCCGCCATGAACCCCTTCGACGCCGTCGGCACCGCCCGCATCGCCGGCGCCATCTACGACCGAGTGAACCGAGTATCGGTCGACTATCAAACCGAGGCCGATGAACGCGCCATCGTGTCCCGCCAAGCACCCCACGCGCCCAAGGCGCTCGCTGAACGTGCCGTGCGTTGCGTGCGCACCTCTCGCGAACATCCCGACATTCGCATCGGTTCATCGATTCGCGGCGCCATCGACCTGGTCATGCTGGCCGATCAACTCGCCAACCTCCGCGGTACCGACTGCTTCGACGACGAATGTGGCCTCGACGCCGCCAAAGCCTCGCTGAGCGGGCGCATCCGCATGCACGAATCCAGTGGACGGACCCCCGAAGACGTGGTCGCCGAGATCTGGAAGCTCAGCGGCCTGTCCCCCGACGAGTTGGACGACGACGCGGGAAAAGCGTAAGCCCTGGCGGGGGCGTATTGGATCCGTCGAGAACGCTCGAAGGCGATGATGCGCGCACCCAACTCGACGAGGAACAACGCCAGACCACACCCCGGCGTGACCTGGCCAAGAACGAGGGCTTCGAGGAAATGTCGCCCGAAGTCGGCGAGCTGAACATCGAGTCGACTGAGCACATGCTCACCACCGACACCGACATTGCACTCAGCACGCTGTCGGCCATGGCATCGGCGACCGACGAACGGCTTCGAGCACTCGCCCAGCAGCTTGCAGCACGAGTCATCGTCGACCTGGCCGCAACCGCAGCCAGCCACTCACGAGGCGTCGGCCGCATGAAATCGTTGCCGATGAGCGATGCCGGTGGAGACATCGATATCGACGGCAGTACCGAGGCGCTGTTGATGGCCAAGGCGGCGCAACATCCGCCGAGTGTCGACGATCTTCGTATGCACGCATGGACCCGGCCCGATGCTGCGCTGGCAGTCATCATCGACCGCAGTGGTTCCATGACGGGCGATCGCCTGGCCATTGCTGCGGTCGCTGCTGCCGCCGCCGCTCAGCGAACCGAGACCGACTACTGCGTGATTGCGTTCAGCGACAAGGCCATTGTGATCAAGGGCATTGGACAACCTCGCCCGGTGGAAGACGTCATCAACGACATTCTGCGCCTGCGAGGCTTCGGGCCAACCGACCTGTCGCTTGCATTTCGCACCGCACAGAGCCAACTCGCTCGCAGCAATGCCAGTCGACAACGCACCATCATGTTGTCCGACTGTCGCCCCACCGAGGGTGGCCCGCCCGAACGCCAAGCAGCCGCGCTCGAACAGCTCGGCATATTGGCACCGGCCGACGACTGCGAAGATGCCGAAGCGTTCGCCGCAGCAGTAGGCGCCAAATGGGCCAAACTCGCCGGACCCACCGACGTCCCCGCCGCCTTCGCCCTCATCGCTGACTGAAGGCGGGCCGGCGTTCGCCGGGCACGGCTACACCACCGATGGTGTGGCTCCGTCCCTCCGCCGCTCCCCGCTCGTCTCTCGCTCCTACGTGCCTACCACCACACCGTTGGTGCCTTGGGTGGCAAAGCATTCCGGGACCTGCGACTGGGGAGACGGGATGGGATCAGGTGCCGCAGAAGGTACGGAAACCGTCCTCGAAGCCTTCGGGTGCGGGCTCGGCGAATCGCTCGAGACCGTCGCGTTCGGTGAAGGGATTGGTCACGACACTCAAGAGTTCCTCGAACGGTGCCATGTTGCCTGCGGTGGCGGCATCGAGTGCCTCGTCGACCAAGTGATTGCGTGGGATGTAGATGGGATTCACCGCATCCATTACGTCGGCGATCTCCGCCATCGAGGCAGGTTCGTTGTCGAGTCGCTGGTGCCAGCGGTGCACCCATTGGCGAGCGATCAGATTGCTGGAACCAAAGACGGACTCGGCATCGTCACGTAATGACTGGGCGAGCCTTCGAAACGTCATGGTGTAGTCGAGTTGTGCGGTCTGCATGAGCGACAGCAACTCGTCGAAGAATTCTCCATCGTCATCGTCGACGATGGACAGACCGAGCTTCGCTCTCATACCGACGACCCAGTGGGCCCGAAAGCGATCGTGAAATCCGTTGAGTGCCTCGGTGAGTTCCTGGGCTGCGGCGTCGAACCCGCCGTCGATGAGTTCGACCAGGGTCTCGGCCAAGCGCGCCAGATTCCACGTGGTGATCCGGGGTTGGTTGCCGAACGCATAGCGGCCAGCGTGGTCGATCGAACTGAACACGGTTGCCGGGTCGTAGCGATCCATGAACGCGCACGGCCCGTAGTCGATGCCCTCACCCGAGATGGTCACATTGTCGGTGTTCATCACACCGTGAATGAAGCCGACGAGCATCCAATGGGCCACCAATGAAGCCTGCTTTTCGAGCACTGCCTCGAAGAAGGCCAAATGCGGCTGCTCTGCTTCGCGGACCTGGGGATAGTGGCGGTCAATTGCGTAATCGACCAGCTTCTTGAATGCGTTGAGATCTCCGGCACGAGCCGAGTATTCGAACGTGCCGACCCGCAGGTGGCTCGATGCCACCCTGGTGAGCACTGCACCGGGCTCCATGGCCTCGCGCCGTACTTCCTCACCGGTGACCGCAACAGAGAGCGCCCGCGTGGTGGGGATACCGAGAGCATGCATGGCCTCGGCAATGAGAAATTCGCGCAGCATGGGACCGAGCGTGGCCTTGCCGTCACCACCACGCGACAATGGCGTGCGACCCGAGCCCTTCAGATGGAGATCTCGACGGTTGCCGTCGCTGTCGACGACCTCGCCCAGCAGCACCGCTCGACCGTCGCCCAGGCGAGGCGAGTAGCCACCGAACTGATGGCCGGCGTACACCATCGCTACTGGAGTGGCACCATCGGGCACCGTGTTGCCCGACAGCACCGACGCGCCGGCGTCGCCGTCGAGGGTGTCGACGTCGATGCCGAGATCCTGGGCCAGCTCACTGTTCGTGACCACCAGCGACGGCGCCGGAACCTCGTCGGGTTGCCACGGCACAACGAGATCTTCGAGCTCTCTTGCGTAGGTGTTGTCAAAGTCGATGAGCGTGCCGTCGGTCATGATCGTTACTCCAGTCCTGTGATCGTGTCGTCGAGTTCCAACGCCGCTGAATTCATGCAATAGCGCTGACCGCCGGCGGCGCGCGGTCCGTCGCCGAACACATGCCCGAGATGGGCATCGCAGCTCGCACAACGAACCTCGGTCCGCTTGAAGAGGAACTTGCGGTCAGAGTGTTCTGACACGCAACCCTCGGCGAGCTGGCCGGTGAATGATGGCCACCCGGTTCCCGAGTCGTACTTGGCGTCGCTGTGGAACAGCTCCGCGTCGCACACAACGCAGCGATAGACACCAGGCGTCTTGGTATCCCAGTATCTGCCGGAGAAAGCACGTTCGGTACCGGCCTGTTGAGTGACTCGGTACTGCTCGGGGGTCAACCGAGCTTTGAGCTCGGCGCGGGTGGGCTTGGTCATGGGGGTTTCACTGCTTTCTGGATTGGCTGGATTTGCCAGCGCGACCGCTCAGGAGTAGGCGACTTGGCAGAAGCCGTGGTTGCAGTAGCCGCCGGGGTTCTTGGCCAGGTACTGCTGGTGGTAGTCCTCGGCGTAGTACCACTCGCCCACCGCAGCTATCTCTGTGGTGATTTCGCCGAAGCCGCCTTCGTTGAGCTTGGCTTGGTACTGGTCGCGGCTGGCGAGCGCAGCTGCGGCTTGCTCGGGCGAATTGGTGTAAATCGCAGAGCGATACTGACTGCCGACATCGTTGCCCTGGCCCATGAACTGGACCGGATCATGGTTCTCCCAGAAGACCTTGAACAGGTCGTCGAGGCTCACGATCGTGGGGTCGAATACGATCAAGACGGCCTCGGTATGGCCGGTCATCGAGGTGCACGTCTCCTCGTACGTGGGGTTCGGGGTCGTGCCGCCGGCATAGATCGCAGCGGTGGTGTACACGCCGGGCATCTGCCAGAAGAATCGCTCGGCGCCCCAGAAACAACCCATGCCGACGACAAGGGTGTCCATGCCGTCGGGCCAAGGTCCTTCGAGTGGATTTCCGAGCACGAGATGGGAATCGGCAACCGGAACGGCGTTCGAACGACCGGGCAGGCAGTCTTCGGGTGCGGGCGGGGGTGCGGGCTTACGTCGGAACATAACTTCTCCTAGCGGGAGCCTCTTGAGGCTGATGATCGGTCCTCTCTACCACGTACGTTGCAAGACACGCAGATCCAGTGGGGAGAGACGCGTGTAGTAACGCATGCCAAACAGAGATCCTTCCCACATCGCGGAAGTTTCGCAGTCCGACAGAATTTGCGTGCGCACCCAGTCTGAGGAATGATCCCATTTCTCCGCGCCGATTGTCGTGATGCAGTACATTCACACGGCAAGAAGGCTCTCATGGCGACACTACAAGGCGACATCAGTCAGCAGCTCACGGACACGTCTGTGTGGAGCGACCAGGACTTGGCGAACCACGGTATTCCCGTGTTCGATGTGCCATTCGTCTCTGTCGGTGGGGGCATTGGATCCTTCGCCCTGGTCGACACGCTGCGCATCGCCGGAGTTTCGACCGATCAGATCCGCGTGGTGTCCGACCTCGAGCGTCCATCTCAGACCTACGAATATCTGGCCAGCAACAGCCAGATCCGTCGAGAACATCGCTTGCGTAGCGATTCGAGTTCGGTCATCGACTGCATCTGGGGCTGGCCCGGGTATGCGCTCCGCGAGGCTTGGGGCAAGAAGTCCCCCGGCGTCGCCATGCAGGTGCTGCTCGAGCCGGTTGCAGCCGATTACTACACCCCCAGGGCAGGCCAGGTCTATGAGTCGCTGAACCGAGAAGCGGCGCGCATCTCTTGGAATCACATGGTGACCCGCGGCGTCGTTCGTCATGTGCGTCGCCGCGATCGCGGCGACTACTTCGTTTTGTTCACCCCACCCGCTGGTTCGGCGAGCACCAAACGAATGGCATTTCGCACCCGATTTGTACACATGGCCGTTGGCTACCCCGGGGTCCGCTTTCTCGACGACCTGCAGCAGTACCGCCAGCAACACAACGACTACCAGCGAGTTGTCAATGCCTACGAGCCGCACGATCACGTCTATGCCGAAATGCGGCGCCGGCCGACCACGGTCCTGGTTCGAGGCGCAGGGATCGTGGCCAGTCGGGTGCTGCAGCGCCTGATCGACGATCGCGATCACCACAACGCACAGACCACCATCGTGCACCTGTTCCGCAATTATCCGTCCGGCTCCCAAGGGGACTCGGCCACGTTTCGCCGCCCGGCGTCGAAGGGCTGGGCCTACCAGGGATTCAACTTCCCCAAGGCGGCGTGGGGCGGGCAGATGCGTGACCATCTCGAATCGCTCGAAGGCGACGCCCGTCGTGACTTCATCGATGCCATCGGCGGCACCAATACTGCCCCGCGCAAGTACTGGCGAGAACAGCTCGAGCGTGGCGAAGCCCAAGGCTTCTACCTGCAGGGTCGCGGCCAGGTTCAGTCCGTGACGCCCACGCCCGACAGCAGAAAAATACGTACCGTCGTGGCAGGAAGCAACGGGCTGACGACCACGGAGTACGACGCCGACTTCATCATCGACGCCACCGGCCTCGAAGCCAATATCGAAGAACATCGCGTCGTGAGCGATCTGTTGCGCCACGTGGGCGCAGGTAAGAACGTGAAGGGTCGACTCGACGTCGAGCGAGACTTCCAGGTGCGCGGCGTCGACAACGGCGAAGGACGCATCTACGCATCGGGCTCCATGACACTTGGCGGCTACTACGCCGGTGTCGACTCGTTCCTGGGTCTGCAATACGCCGCCCTTCGTATCCACGACAACCTGGCCGGTGCCGGCTTCGCCGCGCGCATCGGGCCCGGGCGATCCACCTCGCAATGGTGGAAATGGGCCAGGAACGTCGCCATATGACCCCGACACTCTTTGGTCGCATCCAGACACGCATTGCGCTGCTCGCCACTGTCGGCGTGGTGTGGACTCTGCTCATCGGGCTGGTCGTGCCTCGACCCGAAGGCGCGGAGACCTCGGCCGTCTACAAAGCGCTCTTCACCGCTCTCCTGATAGTCGCGGTGGTAGGCATCGCATGGGAACTCCTCTACCACGCCCTACAGCAATACCGATGGGAGAAGGACTGGCCCACCATCTACGGCCTGCTCGTCGCCATTCCCGAGGGCATCGTTGCCTGGATACTTCTCAAGAACCAGATTCCGTGGGACGTCGGTCCGGTGCCCGCCGACACGTTCCTCACCATGTTCATCAGCCTCTGGATCCTGGTCTGGGCCATCACCAACGGCCCCATCCAGATCATGTTCCTGCGCTGGCGCTACCGCGGCGGACGGTTCCTCGGCGGCTGGGGATAACAGGCCAAGCGATTCACGAATCTCGGCTGGTCGCGGTCCGCAAGCGAGCGGACACCTCGAAGAAATTACGCGTCTGCAAATAGTGCCGTAGCCGGTAACTACCAGTGGTTCGTAGGTGCCAAAGCAAGGAGCCGAAGAATGCCGGCGATGCCGGAGCGGTCAGGGGCCGACCACCTAGGAGCGACGTTCGGGCCCTGCTCCGACTACGGTCCCAAGCGGCCCGGACTCGTCTGGCGGACCGCACAGCTTCCAGTTGTGGAGAACATTCCCGTCATCACAGCCCGGCGGCTCCCATACTTCGACAAAGGTTTCCTCGGCCTCCTTCGCTAATGCTGGCTCGGCCGAGCCGGCCAGAGCAGCCGCTAACACGGCGATGGAAAGCAGGGCAGAACTGATCAGTTTTTTCATGGCGATTTCTCCGAGTTGTCGTGGCCAAATGTACTCATCGGTCCGCAAATGTCCCGCAAATGAGTTCAACCAGAGTCCAGATCCCGTCTTTGGGGCATAGCCCGTCTCGTAGACTGCCGACGTGTTGGCAGATTCACCGCAGGAAGAGAAGCCCTATCTACTCACGCTTGGGCGCATCGGCTCTTCCGACGGAGCCCTCGATAATCAACACCAACTAACGGTGCTGCTTGCGTACCTCGCGCACTGCGGGCCCTGCGACCGCATGACTGTTGCCACCGTTTTCTGGCCAACGGCGAATGCACCGTTGAATAGTCTTTCTTCGGCGCTCTCTCGCATTCGCCAGGCCATGCCAGGAGTACTCGAGACCGACAAGCGCCAAGTAGCAACAAACCTGCGCACCGATGCCCTCGATCTTCTCGCTGCTGTTCGTGGCGGTGAAGCCAATGCCCATGAAGCCTACGCAGGGCCCTTCCTGCAAGGTTTTCAGCTCAAGGCACTCGGTCTCGAACTAGAAGAGTGGATATTTCAGACACGCGAGATGCTCGCTGATGTCGCAGCATCGAATGCACTCGCAGCAGTTGCACTTGGCGACCAGGGGCACACCTCGAAACGCGTCGCCGACCTGGCTGAACGTGTCGTCGAGATAGCATCGGACGAAGTTCTCGTCGAAAACATCGGGCTGCTCTATCCACCGTTGTCCGCATTTGGCTTGCCGGGCGCTTCACGACTCCAAGCACTTGCACGTGAAGCCAATGCACACCTGCCTGCGAGTGCATCTGGTGCGACCAGCGCCACTGCAGCCAATCAAGGGCTTCTTGGACGCAACCCCGAACTCGGGCGTCTGCGCCAAAATCTGCTCGAACGTCGGACGCTGAACCTGTTCGGTATCGGCGGCGCAGGGAAGAGCACGCTGGCACGACACTTGTTCCGCGAGGCGACAGAGACATCAGACTCCACCGCCATCTACCTCGAGCTCGAAGGCGAGGATCAAGGCGATCGTCTACTTCATACGATTGCTGATCGCGTTGCGGACGGGGGTCACGCCGCCGACGTTGCGTCGCTCATCGCAGAACGTGTTGTCGAGCCAACACTGATTGTCATCGACGATGTCAGGCCGAGTCCGTCATTGACGAGTGCCCTGATTGCCCTGAACAAAGTCGAACACCTGACGCTTTTGCTGGTCAGCCGAAGCCGCCTCATCGTGCCCGATCTCGAGGCACTGCATGTCCGCGGGCTGCCACTCGATGACGGCGATGGCGGTGCGGGACCCGCAATCCGGCTATTTCGCGAACGCACCAAATTCCTCGCTCAACAGCGGGTGCATGCTGACCAACTCGACGAACTCGCCAACCGCGTCTGTGAAATCGCATCCGGTCTGCCGCTGGCAATTGAACTCATGGCCGCATGGCTGCGCCTGATCCCGATCGCCGAGGTCGAATCGTTACTCGACGACGGCGAGCTCCTGGACGAGACTCCACCTGGCGAAGATGTTTCCTTGGCCGGTGTGATCGAGCAGAGCTGGCGCATTCTTCCAGACCGAGCGAAAGAGGCATTGAGTGCGCTTTCTGTCATGCGTGGAAGCTTTGATCGCGAGTCGGCCAAGGCTGTGGCAGACGTGGGAGTCGGAGCACTGACTGATCTTCATGGTCACTCGTTGCTCGAAACGCGCGGCGACGGTCGACTTCGGTGTCACCCACTCGTGCAAGCCTTTGCACGTCGTCGGTTCAGCGCTAACTCTGCGCATCAGTCAGATCTGCGGCGTCGTCATGCTGCGTGGTTTCTCCCTCTCCTGACGACCAAGGCGCTCGAGTTGACGGGCCCGAACGCCGGAGACCATCTTCACCAACTCGAGCTCGACCAACCGAACATCGAAGCTGCGTGGTCATCTGCGGTGTCCGAGCACGACACCGATCAACTCAACGTGAGCCTCAATGCACTCGATGACTTCTTGTTGCGGTCTGGACAGTTCTTCGTGGCCAAGCGCCTCTATGAAGAGACCCTCCACGGGCTACGCAAAGACGGTGTGCCAACGGACCTTGCTCTGGCAGCTGCGGTGGCTAACAACCTGGCCTGGACCGAGATGCTTCTCGGCTACTCGGACCTCGCAGCTCGCACGTGTGCGCTTGGCCTCAGCTGGTTGCCCGCCGATCGGGCGGTCACTCAGGTTGCACTGCTGCGCACACAGTGCGCATTGCTCGGCAACGCCGGCGATGGCGCAGGCGCGCTTGCCGGTTACCTGGAAGCTCGACGGGTGGCTGCTGATCTGCACGACGAGCGACTACACGCCTTGCTTGAGGAAGACATCGGGCGGGCTCACACCATGGTCGGAGACCACGAATCAGCGATTTCTGCATTTCGTCGCACGCTCGACGCAGCACGACGGATCGGCGACCCGCATATGGAGTCCAGGAGTTACCTGCTCATCGCCGTGTCGCAGACCTTCTCGGACCCACTACATGCACTGGTGCTCCTCGACGAGGGCGAACAGATCGCATCCGCTCACGAGTTGCGCCATCTCCTGGCTTACTTCCCTGCCGACCGTGGCGTCACGTTGCACAAACTCGAGCGCTTTCATGACGCAGCACAAGAGTTCGAGCGCGGGGCAATGTTGTCGGCCGAAGTCGGTGACCGTGGCGTGGAAATCGCTTGTCAACTCGGTGCAGCCCGGGCCCACGTTCGCAATGGGGATCGGGAAGCAGCGCGGTTCGGGCTTCGCCAGGGACTCCGGGCTTCGATTCATGCCGAACTGTGGCCCCACGCACTCGGGGCCGCGCTCGATATTGCTCAACTCGCCCTCGGCGCCGACAACGAGAACGAGACCGCCGCCCAGCTCGCCGCCACTGTGGGCGCGCATCCTCACCTTCTCGAGCGAGACCGTTCGCTGTTTGGGCTGGAACCAGCGACCGCCAACCAAGTCCCAACAGACCTTCGGCTGGACGAACTGTGCGAAAAGGTCCTGCGACTCTTCGACGCTCTCGGGTAGAACCCAAACAACCCGCAGAGGTCCACAAACCGGGGCGGAGGCTGCATTGGATCCGAGCCGATGCAGCCTCCAGGGATCATTTCCAGATACCCAACGCGGCACTAGTTCAAGTTGCAAATCCAATCTGTTCGCCAGGTCGACCAAGCTTCGGACGTCGGATTGCCATCGACTCCGTGGGCAAACTCAATAATGGGGACAACCAAGAACAGCGTTTCGGTACTCGGGCGCCAATCTTCTTCGAGATCCTGCATGGGCTGCGGTCCCATGGCAGTCTGAATAGGTACACCATTCGCTTGCTGGATGTTGCAGCCGCCAATTCCGTAGAGGGAGCCGGTCGCGTAGAAGTTCTTCAGCTGGTTTCCCTCTGCACCGTTGTGGCGGCGGGACAGAAGCGTTGCGATCCCTCGAGTATTTCCATGGTCGAAGCCCGCTGCCGGCGAACCCGACCGATCGCCACCCGAGGCCATAGAAGCATTGGGAAATTCATCACATTGGGCTGGCAGAGTTTCCTCAAGCGGCGCTGTGGGATCCGGCCCGACTACCGAGAATTCCGTAGTCGGTCGCGGCGACCAACATCCGCCGATCCAAGTCAGATCGGACCCAGGCTGAGCTACGCCCGCGCCAGGAAGGCCGGCAAGGGTGGCCAACAGGCGGGCGTTCGTTGGCAACGAAACGCTCCCCCCGACAGGAGTCGTAGTAGTCAGCCAGCTGCGGGAGTGTTCGCGACCGTGTACGTTGTCGGTCGTGTCTTCGTCACCAGATCCGCCCCGAACCCGGGCCTGCACAACCCAGCCAGGGTTGGCGTAGATCGCAGCCATACGTAGGTACGCAGCCGATTGAAGCTCGTAACCCGGCATGTAGATCGGCACCGCCCGACACCAATGTTGACCGTTGGGCGCGAGCGGCGATGTAATACCTGAAGTTTGCGGCGCATTGGCGGCGAGCTGTACCAGCGCCATGCACTTCGCGACAATCTTCAACGCGTTGGCTATCCCATAGGTTAAGGCGAGCTCGTCGGTGACATCGTGTTGGTGGGTGGCAAACTCAGCGGCGAGCAATGCCGCATCGACTGCCATACCCCCGCTCAACTGCCCGAGAATCCCTGAGTTGTACGAGGAACCCGCCTCGCCGAGAGGCGTATCGAACAAGGGGACCTGCACAATCAGCTTCGGTTGAATGGCGAACGAACGCTCAACCTTCCAGAAGCTTGAATCCTCGAAGGCCCAACTGTCCAAGTCAGCCATATCTTGAGCGGTCTGGTCGACAGTTCCAGAGGCTTCAGCGCCGGCTGAGAACTTGAACTGTGGTTCGAAGTCAATGCCTGCACCAACTGCGTCGGCGATCATGATCTTGAGACCGAATTCGGTTCCAACGGTCAGGTCCCCATCGATGGTTGCAACCAACGAGACATCCTCGACAGCAATGTCGAACGTGGCTTGGGCAGGCGTTTCGACCCAGCTGCCGTCGCCCTCCTCTCCATTCCATTCCATTCGAGCTGCGCCCTGAACCGTGATGGTTGCGGCCGCATCGATCCGACCGTTGAGATTGGCGTTATAGAACGGCGTAGCCGATCCCGCAACCGTCACTGGAACGATGCCAACCATGAATGCTCGTTCGAGATTGAAGATCGGCTTTTTCGGCTGACTTTCAACCTCGAGTGCGAGTTCGGCCCACACACGGGCGTTGATCTCTCCTTCCACCGAGAACCCCGCAGCAAACTCGTTGAGTCGAAGCGGGCTGTTGCTGAACCAAGGGCCGATATCGAGCTTGAACTCGTGGTCGAGATCCCAGTTTGCATCGAGTTCGCCACCTACTCCAGCATTGCGGAACGAGAAGTTGACCTCGGCTTGCTGACCGACCGGGGGGACCTCGATGGTTGGAGGTTCGAGTTGAGCATCAAACCATTGATCGTCTGGTGCAGGCATCTCATCGGTCACCTGATCGATGAACACAGGTTCGCTGACAGAGCCGGGTGCACCCGTTCCTTCATATACATGACAGGACGTGGACACGGGATCACAACTCGGTGAGACCTCGCACGTATTGGCTTCAGGATTGTCGTAATCCACGATGATTGGCGACGATTCACATACTGCTGTCTCTTCCGACGTTGCAGCATTCGCTTGCAGATCGAAATCGTGCTCAGAGCCGGCCTCGACCGCTGCGAAGTCCACGTCGACAACTGCTTGGGCAATTGCTGCCTCGAGCGAGACAGGCACTATGCGCACCGCGAGCCCGTTTTGTTCGACGACTCGATGAACAATGCCGTGCCCAAGACCGCTGTAGCCGTGCGGCGCAACAAGAATACGATCCACCATCTCGATCGAAGCGTTCTGCCCGGCGAGTGTTAGCCAGACAGGGGTCTCGTCGTCAGAGCTGAGCGACGCAGGTGGATTGATGACGGTAACGCCTGCCTCCGGCAGGTTGAGCACGTCGGCATCTACGATGAAATCCGACTCGCTTGGGAGGGTCACGTCGATGACGTGCTCATGGGTGAGCGGCCCACCTGCATCGAGCAGCAGATCTTCGGTTAGCGAAATTGTCACTTGAGGCGCGCCCGGGTCCGGACGCACTTCGGCCCACCAATTCGTGCCGTCGTCCTCGTACTCAACGGCTATTCCAGAACCGATTTCGAGATCGAAGTCGACTGCGGGAAGAATGCCACCGGTGAAGAATGTTCCGGTACCGGTCTTCTCAGTCGGCGTCGATTGCTGTCGCAGGCCGCTGTAGCGGAGATTCTCGCCGACGTCTATCGAACTTCCATCTGCGGGATATCCAATCGAACCTGTGCCTTGTGGTGCTGCGGTGAAGGTCCATGTCGTCACTGCGTCGGCGACCCCATCAGCTGAAGCGGTCAACGTGTAGGTGCCCCCTGTAGGTAGGGCCAGCAGTGAGTAGCTACACGCCATGTCGTCACCTGTGGCGAGCTCGGTGGTTGGGCACGCTAGCCCTGCCTCGCCGTTGATACCAGGCCCACTGATGGTGGCTGAGATGGCGCCGAGCGAGCCCTGATAATTGCTCACGTTGGCCACGCTCACCGCGAGTTGATCCGCATCGGTGTTTGTCGTGACGTTGGCCACGCCCAGCTGGGCTACACCGGTCTTGAGCCAGTTCTGTGACGTGAGTGTCAACGGTGCCGTGTTTTCACTTGCCGTCACTTGCACGGTGAACGTACTCAGCAACTCAGCACCAGGGGTGGAGGGCCGAACCTGAGCGACACAGTCCAGCCACCCATTCGGATCGATCACCCAGCCACTTGCATTCGTTGCACCAAGCGGCACTTCAATGCCCTCGCAGCCAAACAGGAGGGGTGTGAGAGCTCCTGCTCCGCTCTCAAATTCGACGGCATCAGCATCCACGTAGACCACGTCAGCGGTCATGTTCGTAAGTCTGAAGCTCAAGATGTTGGCCTCTGCTGACTCCGTCAACAACGGATCCATGATCGGCGCTGAGCTGGTGGTGGTGGCGTCGTGCTCGGTGTCGTCGCCCGACAGCTTCATGTATGCAGTGATCGTCACATCGCCGCTCTGTAGTGGGGTTCCGGTCACGGATGATCCACCGGAGAACGCAAACGTCTGACCATCGGTGATGCCGCCGGCGCTGACTTCGACGCTCCCCGAATAGTCCGTGTCGGCTTGAACCGAGACGGACTGCGACGTACAGCTGATCGTGCGTCCCGGCTCGATCGTGCTGCCGGAACAACCGCCTGGATCGGACCAGTTCCCTGTCATCGACACCGAGGCAAGTTGCAGGTTGGTCTGACCGGTGTTCGTGATCGATGGATACAGGTCGTATGTGCCAGGCACCACATCGACACCTTCGGACACGTCGTAGCTGCCGCCAGCGCCGACAAGCGACACTTGCATGTCAAACGATGCCGACGAGTCCGCTTCTACCGTGAAGAAGAAGCTCTGGGTGAAGGTTGCGTCACGTGTGTCACCATCGCGGAGATAGGTACCGGTGATGGTGATGCTTCGAGCCTGGGTTCCCGCAATCTCTAACGGATCGCCGTCGGCCATGACCGCAGTGGAGAGTGTCGCAGTGCAGGTCGTTGTGTCGGTCGGCTCGAGATCGCCGACATCGCAGGTTGTTGGAACATCGCCGCTGCCGGTGATCGCGATGTCACCCATCGAGAACGCCCCGGTGTTGCTTACGTCGAACAAGATGTCGACCTCACCAGAAGCGATCGTCGGGCCCGGTGACTCGTTGGCCGATGTGAGCAGGCTTGCATCGCCGTCGTCGATAAGCACGGCAACCGTGATGTCGGGGAAGGACTCGGGATCGAAGCGATCGCAATCGATCAGTTCGTAGAGGTTGAGCACGACCTGCAGATCTGTGCAGTCCTGGTATGCGGTCGGCCCCGAGATCCACGGCGTGAGGTACTCGAATATCGTGTCTTTGTCGAGCGGCGCCTGGCTGTTGGAGGTAACAACCGTTCCTTCGTCGTTGACGCATACCCGGTACCACGCGAGCTGCAACATTCGCTGGGTGTCGTCGCCCGGGGTCCAGTCAGAGGCGGCCTGCGAGGTGAGGAAAGGAGTGAACTCGCCTCCGTCAGAGGATGTCGTGACGTAACCTCCATAGGGGCCGGTGTAGAGCAGCGTCCAGTCAAGCGGATCGTTACTGAGGCACATGCCGATCGCCCCCGAGCCCGGCGTCGTTGTTGTCGACACGTCGCATTGCAGCGTTTCGATCATGCGGCCGAAATCGCCCGCAGCATTGGGACTCTGATCTCCCCATGCGGAGCTTGCGCCATTCCACAGGACCGTTCCCGATTCGGTGTTGGCGGTACTAGCCATGGCGGTGTATCCGGGGAAGTCATTCTCGATGCAGAACTGCTCCGCAGATGGGTAGAGCACCGTGTCAGGAGCAAATTCATAGTTGCCCGTGAAGAGGCCGATTCGCCTGCCGCCGACCTTGGGTTGTGCAAAGGATCCGGCAGGTGCCTGCGTGATGGGGGTGACGATCGGCACCATGGGCGCGATCGTCGAACAGTCGCTTTCGAGAATTGGCATACCGTCGAGCAGGTTCTGAAGGAACGGCCAGTTGGAGACGTTTGGTTGCCATTCCCATGAGCCAAGATTCCACTCTTGGCGATAGAACGTGACCCAGCCGCCTTTGATGAATGGGGGAACCGGCGGAATCCGGACGCCGAACTCGCCGAACGCCTTGAATCGCATTCGCAGCAGGTACAGATGAGCCGAGACGGACCAGCAGGGTTGCGCTCGCAGTTGGGGCGCTCCCCATGCCCGCACCTGATCAATGATGGGGTCGGCATCAGGACTGAAGTCGATCGGGCGGTTGCCGCTATTGACGTCGAGCAGTTGCAGCGACCCACGAATCGGCAGCTCGAGGCCTATGAGCGTGCCCTCCGCTTCCACACCAACTTTCACGATCACAAGTTCGACCGCAACCGAAACCGTGGCGTCGAGCTTGATGGTCGGAGTGACAGTGGCGGAGAGTGTTGCCCATACGACGCCGTCTACCGGATCCACGCCGAGCTCATTCTGTTCCCACGCCCGCGGGTAGTAGGCGGAGTCGAACAATCCGAAGTTGCAGATGTCGAGTGAAACCTGTGTGGGGAAGGTGATGGAGCCTCGGAGATGCAAGGAGATCTCGATGACGAAGGGTCCTACCGAGATCGGCAACTCCCATGGGTCCCAGTTGGTTGCAATGCGAGGTTCGCCATCCTCGCGCAGCGACAAGTCGAATGCAGCACCGAGGCCGCAGGTGACCTTGGCGCTCTTGTTGACCAGCCAGTAGTCCTCTGACGACTGGTCGTTCGAGTTGAAGATCGTGCGGACCTGGAACCGAAACTCGCGTTCGACCTGACCAAACTGCACGTCTTCGCTCCCCGGCACGTTGATCACATAGTCGTTCAGGGGTTTCTCGTCATATCGGTCGAGATCCGAGGTGACCACCGCACGAGCGATTTCGAAGTTCCGCCGGACTTCGGGCGGCATGTCGTCATCGGGGTTGTCGTCGCGTTCGTAGAGGTTCACGCCGAGCGATCCCTCAGCCCGAAAGCTTCCACCACCAGCAGCGCCGCCTTGCATACCAGTGACGCCCATCTCGATATCGAGTACCGCACGAACCCGTTTCGTGCCCAGCGAACAGCCCCAGTCGATCCCGGGTACGTAGCCGCTGCTCGGAACGACGTCTCGATGACCGCACTCTGCGTCGACCGTGAGCATCTTGGCGCTCGGCTCAGCCGCTATCTCGGTGACCGAGCTGTAGACGTTGTGGGTTTGGGCGGTTTCATATGCCAATGCCAGCGAGGCTTGGTCGCCGAGATTCTCCAACGCAGCCACGGCGAGACTCGCCTCGTCTGTGGTGGTTGCAGCTGCGGCTACAGAACTGAGGTGTGCGTATACGGCTGCATCGTCTGCCGAGTTCTTCGACCTCGATGCAAGCGCAGACCACGCCAGCATCGACGACGCGTTCTGCGCACCCTCGGGATCTACCGCTAGTGCTTGGGCGGCCGAAACCAGCTCGGCGGAGGGATCGCCGATCGCCACTGAGTTCACTGCGGCAGTGAGGCGCCGTCCGATTGGCACGCTGGCATCGTTCATGATCCCAGCCAGGGCGGCCTGCGCTTCTGGTACATCGCGACCGGCAACAACAAGAGCAGACACAGCGATCAGAGCGCCGTCGTGGGTTGCCGCGCTGCTGACGAGCTGGGCCACCTCGCCGCCACGGTTTGGGTGAGCCTCGATGGCGTCGGCGAGGCGCCAGACGGTGGCCGATGCCGTTGGAGCGGCGGCGAAGTCAGCGAGGGCCTCGTCCATCAGTTCCAGATCCCGGATGGCGCGCACCTGCGCACGCTGGCCACGTGCCGTCGCCGGATCGAGCGTGTCGATCATCGTGCCGGCAGAATTCATGTAGTTCAGGCGTTCGGTCACGAACGAGACCGGTGCGGTGAAAACACCTTGAAAGAGCAGATCGGTGATGGCGGCCGCCTTGGCTTCACCGAGCGCCTCATTTTGGTTGTCGTCCATGTCTGCGAGGTCAGGGGACGACGCAATGGTGGTCCGATCCATCGACCGGCTTGCCGCGACGACACCGTCATTGGCGATCAGCACCCGCTGATCACGTTGGCGGCTCTCACCCGCGAGAAGGTCGGCGGCTGGCACATTCTCCACACGGGTGATCTGCACGCCGTCGCGGCCGGGCAGCGCTCGTACGTCGCTGGTGATCTCGCGACTCTGGAACAGGCGAGAGGTCTCTGTGGTGGAAAAGGAGCTCTCGCCGGGCTCAACCGTGAAGTGGAAAGAGTTCACTACCGACTCGACGAACTCGACACCGACAGGGTCGGCATCGGCATCGCGAATAACGTTGGTGATCGCACCCTGAGAGTTGCGCTGAATGATCAGTGACGGCATGTCGCCGTGGTCGGTGATGGTGACGCCACTTGCGGGGACATCGTCGACGTCGACGCCGGGCTCAAAACTGTCGAAGTTGCTCGCCGAGCGCGACCAGGAACGGGTAGCGCTCGAGACCACGTCAAAGCTGAGTGTTTCGGAGCCGGTGGCCGACTCGCGCTCGAGTAATACAATTTCTACTACGGCATCGGTTCGCACGACTGTGACGTCAACGGTCCCTTCGCCATCTGCCGCTGTGCCAGCGATACCTTCGGCAAATGCACCGCGTTCGCTACCACCGGCCTCGGTTACCGTCTTGTAGCGATAGACGTAGCCTTCTCCGGGCTCTTGGGACCCGCTCGGCGCAATCGCCACGGCGGGTTCGACGTCGGCGAAAGAATCGCTGAGCGTAGCTGCTATCTCGACAGCCGGATGGCTCTGGTCGACGTCTTGTTCGGTGTCCAGATCTACCGCTTCATCCGATCCCTCTGCAGCCGCAACTGCGTCGAGTCGAATGGCGCGCACCGAATAACCTCCGGAGCGTGTTCCACGACCGGCTTGGTTGCTGAACAGCACCTGCCAGTCCCCGGCCCCGGCATAGGCGGCATCGAGCGTCGCTTCGAGAAGACCAGGAGCGGCCGGGCAGCCCGAGAACGGCGTCACCTCTTGCGCGCTGCCCTGCGGATCGATCACCCGCACCCGGATGCCTTCAGCGCACGAGCCGCTCTCCATCCGGAACCACATCGTTATCGAACGCTCGTCGCCAACCAGTTGCCCGTCGTCGCTGAGTACTGCCTCTCGGTGTCTACCAAAGGCCTGAGCAGACACCACAAAGTCATCGTCTATCACGTCAAGCATCGTGTCCTCGACTGCCGCGTCTGCTCTTGCGGTATCGCTGAGACTGAGGATCGATGAGAAGAGAGCAAGCGTGATGAGGATCAGGGTCGCCCGAAATGCGGCGTACCCCCGCCTATCACTGGTTGTCCGGTATTTGTGCATGAAATCTCTCGCTTTGTGTCAGATGCCTGGCCCGGTGCTGCGAGCGTCATGCAGTCGGCTAGAAGCCGAAAATGACATCGCTGCCCCGGGCAACTGTCGCCTCAAGCAACCACCAGGTTGGGAGTAACCAAGCGGCGACGAACTTGTAACACAGCGTGTTGCAAACGATCCGCAAACGGCACCATCGCCGGTTTGCGACAAGTTCGAGTCTGCTCCTCCAAGCGCTGGAAATCGCTCTGTTCGAGGCGTCTCAGCAACTGCAGCGCGGCGATCGAATTCGTCACCGATGAGGCGACGAGCGCACATAAAATTGCCCTCTCCAGACTCCAGCACCGGAACGGGACTGAGAGAGCAGCCCCGCTGTGTCCTAGGTTGTGGCCATGACACGAACCGGACGATGCCTTTGCGGCAATGTGAGCTATGAACTCGAAGGCGACCTGATGGCCACTGCCGTCTGCCACTGCGAGCACTGCCAACGCCAGAGCGGTGGAGCCTTCTCGACCAACCTGATAGCGAACGTCGCTCAGCTCGAGATCACCAAGGGCGAGCTCAAGACCTACGAGGATCGAGGCCGCAGTGGCGATGCAGTCTACGTGCTTCGCCGCTTCTGTGGCGACTGCGGTTCCCCGATCGTGTCCGAGCTGATGGAGCCCGAGGGTTTGGTCGCCGTCAAGGCCGGCACGCTCGACGACCGCTCACAGGTGGAACCGAACGTCCAGGCATGGTGCGTGGACAAGCAACCGTGGGTTGACCTAGGCGACCTTCACGCCATGGACCGCGAATAGCCGCTGTATCTCACCGCCCCGCTCTGAGCGGCGTTCGCTCCACGCAATTTCTTCACTTTGTCCATGCGCCACGCTTTGTCCATGCGCCAGGCGGGTGGACAATTGCCTTCTCAGAGTTCGATGGTGCCGTTTTTCGTCTCGATGGTGGCCGAGAGTGCAGCGGGACCTTGGGTGAAGCTCACGTTGCCCAGGCCGAGCGCTGTCAGCACCGGGCCGACTCGAGCATCGGGATGCTGAACCGATAGCTGAACCAACGCCCCCATCGAAGGCAGCGTCGTGGCCGGGCTGGGCTTGCCGAGCCAGTCGATGGCGAATGGAATTGCGCCGTCGAGTCGGAAACCGGTGTCGCCACCTGCGGTGAGTTCCCACTCGAGCAGTTCACCGTCGGGCTTCTGGCGGCTCATGGCCATCCACTCGCCAGGATCGAAGCCGCCATCACGCACGATTGTCGACAGACCGTCGAGCGTTTCGTCACCAATCGGATGAATTGCATAACCAACGAGCTTGGGCGACTCGAGCTGATCGATTCCAAAGCCTCGTGCTCGGTCGGGTTCGGGCTGGTCGGGGTCGATGCCGATGATCTCGAAGTACGTGCGGTCATCGAACGTCAGCAGGGTGTTGCGCGTGCCTCGCCCCACGTGCGGGCCCCCAACGACCGGTGTTGCGCCGGTCAGCTCGTTGATGATGCGGGTGCCTTCGGTCAGGTCCTGGCAGGCGAAAACGATGTGGTCGAGCTCAGCCATGGTCAGCAACACCGCCGCGAGCAGGCTGGGGCAGGGTCCGGCATGTGACTACGAGAGCTGTTCACGAGCGTCCCACAGGTGATGTTCGACATCGTGCAGCATGTATTTGGCCAGCGACTCGACCGTGAACTCGGCGCCATCGCTGCGGCTACCTTCCTTCTCCCACTCGTCACTGTCGAGCCGATCGAGCAGGTCGGCATACTTGCCCGCATTCGTCGCCAGGTCGTAGGCCACCTTGGCAGGATCTTGACCGGCGTAGTCGCCCTTGACCGCTGCTGCCTCCTGATCCCAGTCCTTGAAGGTCGGCGGCTTACGTTTCTTCACCATCTCGCGCGAGCGTTCTTCGAACAGCTTGAACACGTCGCGCACATGGCACCCATATTGCAGGGGCGTCCACGTGCGATCATCGCCATCTCGCAGCTGTGTCACTGCCGATCCCCGATTCAGCGTTTCGCGCCACGCCCCGCCCACCGCACGAATGCGAGGCGCAATCTGGCGCCGAGTCAGCGCATCGGGCTGATACCCGCACTCATCGCATTGACTCTTGAGCACCCAGGTCCAGTCACGATCATCACGCATGCCATCACCCTACGCCAGAAGTACACCCTAGGGCCCGAACTGTGGCGTCCCATGAGACGTCAAAGTTCTCCGGGGTTCGGGTGTCAGGGGTCAGAGGTCAGGTTCTGGGCTCCGCGTGCGATCACAGGTCGTCGAGGACT